>Ga0187886_1000573_pt1 | contig 42156 bp, 38 predicted proteins | sample June2016WEW_20_1_FD_133001 | JGI IMG/M metagenome (GOLD analysis project Ga0187886, IMG submission 133001) | Peatland microbial communities from SPRUCE experiment site at the Marcell Experimental Forest, Minnesota, USA - June2016WEW_20_150 | ecosystem: Environmental > Terrestrial > Soil >... | reverse complement strand
TCAAGCGTCTTATCCAGGAGTTCTTTTGCTGCGGCAATATCAGTAAGACGCACCTTTTCGCTATCTAAGTAGCGGATTTTCTCCTCTAGGCCTGCCAGTTCTTCCTGCCGAAGCTTTAATTCGGAATGGACCTCTTCTAACCGCTGCTGTAATTGCGATAAGCTCCCGCGTAATGCCTCGGTTTCTTTATTCTGCTGTTCCAGCTCATTATTCCTTTGCCCGAGTGACTCCTCCAACGAGACCTTTTGCTGGGTGAGCAAGTTAATTTGACGCAGGGCCGCATCCTTCTCAACCTCCATTAAGCTGCGCGTCTGACGAGATTCCTCTGCCAGGTGCGTGAGCTCCTGTATAGATTTATCTTTCGCAAAATTATACACATGATGCAGGCTGTGGAAAAAATCCTGCATCTGTTCAGGCGTAGCTTTCGATCCATGATGCTTAAAATATTTAAGGAATATATCCGGCATGGCCCGGAAAAGCTCTTCATGGGAAAGCGAATGTATCCCGCCTTCAAGGGCCTTGCCAAGTTCAGAGGGAAAGTGTTTTGCGATAAGAAGGAGACGGTTACGTTCAATATAAAACCTCACCTGTTTTTCTTCAACGGTCCCGTGGAATTTATGATACACGACACTCTCCGGGACATAGCAGATCTTCCATCCGCTCTTACGGCAGCGTATAAAAATATCTACGTCTTCCATAAACATCACGAAGTCCTCGTCGAAACTGCCGACCTCATAAAGGCATTCCTTGCGGAATAGAAGTGATGAGCCCGGCAGACTCTCTATTTCCTCGGGAATATCGTACTGTCCCACATCCGGTTCTCGGAAACCCCTGTCGCCCCAGTAAAAGTTAGGGAACTCTATGTGCCCAGTACTTTGGATTCTTTTATCCGGAAGCAGGACCTTGCTTCCACAACAGCCTATGCGCTTATCAGTCTCCATAACCTTCACAAGTGACAGGAGCCAATTTTTGTCAACAACAGTATCGTTATTCAAAAAACCGATATACGCCCCTGTTGAATGGTTTATGCCCAAATTGTTTGCCTTACAGTAATTATTCTCATTATTCTTGATAACCTCTACCTGCGGGAAATGCTTCTTTAGCGGCCGCAAAGAAGCATCGGGGCTACAATTATCAATGACCTTTATTTCCAGTTGCCGCTTGGGATAATCCAACTTCTCTAATGAAGAAATGCACCTTTTGATTAACCCCCATCCTTTGTAATGAGGTATAACGATGCTCACCTTGGGAAAATAATCTTCTTTAACGCTATCCATGGATATTCCCTCCTATTTTCCAGGAATGCTGCAGATAAACCGTACCGTGGTCTGGCCTGGTGAAAACAGTGCGTAATTCAAACGCCTTGTTCCGGAAGAAAAGAAAAGATTGCCTGCGGTAGTCCCAAATACCCACAGAGATCTTATAAACTCCCGGTAAAAGCGCAAGCCGCGGAAATTTTATGGAACACACTGTCGTATCTGTAAATGCAGAAACAACGCTCTGGCATAAGATGCCATCTTGCCGGTAGATGCCTATATACAATGATAAGCTAGCTCCTATGCGGAATTGCTTGTCAAGATCACAGGAGCACTTAAAAACAGAAGGCATATTTGTCAGATAGACATCGCGTGTTTTACCGTTTGTATCCGGGATTGAAAAAGAAAAGTTTTTTAGCAAACCGCATGCAATATCCCGAGCCTGGCTAGAAGCAGAAGAAATAATTGCCGACCTGTCGGCATTATTGATAAAAATACGCCTAAGAATATTTTTCCTCTTCCCCAAGGGTTGCCACGGCAGATTAAGCAAGTCTCCGGCAATAGCAGCGCCTCTTACTTTTAAAAGGTAATAGCCATTATGATAATCATACGGGATCACCTCGTTTTTATCCCAAACGGCTACGGAGACTCGATATTCCCCGCTTGCCAACATAAAGTTCTTACAAGTCAATATGCAGTATCCCTTGCCTTTGCGTAATTCCGGAAAGACATAGCCATCAAATAAAGTATTGGGGCCATAACAATACACCCCGTCTTTGCGGAAAAAAGCAATGCCAAAATGCGGATCCTTTATGTTGTCCCGGACAGTAAAATCAACCTTCACCCGCAATAATGCACGGCTTGCTACCTCAGGACACTCCCTTCCCCAGGTAGTAAAAAACCGTACTGCATCTATCCGGACTTCTTTGGCGCCATAAATATGCCCCCACTGGAGGGAATCATCAACCCACTTTTTAGTGTCCGTTATCAAAATCTCTCTGCTGCTTGGGATACCGACATAAAATTTCTCTGTATTCAAGAGTTGCCGATATTTATCCGTGCCTTCCTTGACTGCACCGTGAAAAACAAGGCGGCCATGGTCTAAAAGCAGCACGCTATTGCAGAAACGTTCAATAACCCCCATGTCTTGTGAGGTTATAATCAGGGTTTTTCCTAGACGGCGAAAATCCATCAGGCGTTCAAAACATTTACTCTGAAACAACGCGTCTCCTACCGCAAGCACTTCATCAATGAGCAGAACGTCAAAGTCGAGGTTGGCCACGATACTGAAGGCAAGCCGAAGCCGCATCCCCTGCGAATAGGTGCCCAGCGGCATATTGATGAAATCCCCTATCTCCGAAAAATCAATTATAGCGCTTATCTTATTTTCCAGCTCTTTGCGGGAGGCGCCCAGGATTGAGCCGTTTAGAAAAATATTCTCTTTACCTGACAATTCATCCTGAAACCCCACTCCAAGATTAAAAAGCGCCAACACCCTGCCTTTAATCTTTACCTCTCCCTCTGTAGGAGATAAAATCCCAACAATGACATTCAGGAGGGTGGTTTTACCGGCGCCGTTCCTGCCGATAATGCCGAAGATTTGTCCAGCCGACACCTCAAAGGATATGTCTTTAAGCGCCCAGAAATCTTCCCGCCTTACCCCAGTTTCCTTATCGCGGGAGCCGTGTAATGGGAATTGCTTGGAAACGCGCATGACTTCTGCTGCCGCATACGCCTCTTCGGTTCCCTGTTTTTCTTGAGAATTAGTAAGAGAGGTAGTCATTGATTTTGGTTTTGTTTCTCCTGTAAAGTAAAGATGCTGACAACAAAACAACCAGGGCGAATAAAAACGGGGCAAGAACAAAAATTGCCGGTTTTATATACCCCTGGACCTCGGTTAAAAAACCTTTTAAAACTGCTACCCTGTATAGAACCAAAAGCCCCACGAAAGGGTTAGAAATATATAAGGCAAACAACTTCGGAGAGAATGTTTCCTTGACCATCTGTAACGAATAAAAAACAGGGGTTGAATAAAACAGAAAAAGTAATACCGTATCCAGTATATATTTTATATCCCGCCATTTAACATAGATAATCGAGAGGATTACGGCTAAGCCTACAGTAATAAATGTCTGCAGCAGCAATACCAGCGGCAATATTAGTAAAAATATAGAGGCGCCTTTCAACATGAATAAAGAAATGATTATTATAATGAGTAGCGAGGGGAGAAAATTAACTAGGTTAGCCACAACAATAGAGACCGGTATAAGATAATGCGGAAAATTTGATTCCCGGATTAAGTTTTTATTGGCGACTAGGCTGGTTGTCGAAGCAAGGACGGACTCCTGGAAAAAACCCCAGCTAAACACAGCGGTCATAAGATATAGAAAAAACGGAGTTTTACCCGTATTAATCTTTAAGAACAAAGAAAAGATTACATAGAATATCACCGCCATAAGAAATGGCGACAGGAATGTCCAGAGGAATCCTAATGCCGGCCGGCGGTAACGGGTTTTGAGTTCCTTTTGTGCGAGCTCGTAAATTAAGCTGCGCCTTAAAAAGATTTCCTTCGCGATAGACATGTTAGATCAGGGACGCGGCCCTCCTGCCGTCAAGTATGGCATCCTCCATGGAAAAATAACGCCATGAGCCGTAACGGCCGCAGGCTATTATGTCATGGCGGCCAAGCTCTTTTATGATGTTATCTCTTGCTAGATTATACTGGCTGTCATAAATAGGATAGCCGTATTTTATATCGTTTATATCAACGGTTTTTATGGAGTCGGCTTTATCCAGTATCCCCACTTTTTTCAGATCGCGCTTGATCCTGTTTAAAATATTCTTCCTCCCTATCGGCTTCTCCTTAGAATAAGAAACTTCTGCATATATGCCGCTAGCGCCAGGCGGTACAATCTCGCCAGAGAAATTATGATAAAACCCTACGCGGAAGAAAGAAATTGATTTTTGGGGAAAATATACCCAATGCCGGCGATAAATATCTTTTCTGGCTACCCCCAGATTTACATTAAGTATCGAATTCCAGCGTAACTTCTTAGCTAATACTGCACTTTCCCGAGGCAGGCCTTTCATTAAATACACTATTTCTGGCAACGGAAGCGTATAAATCAAATAATCGTATTTTATCTTCTCTCTCTGGCCTACCATTATCTCCTTCTTGGCTAAATTAATCTCTGTGACGGGAGAATTTGTGAAAACATTCTTAAGGTTGGAGGCGAATGCCTGGCCCAGCTGTTCTATCCCCCCCCTCCTTGGATACCAGAATTTAGCATTGTAGCCGAATTTACGGCGGCTTCTTCCTATGGTCCCTTCTATTATCTGGCTAAAAGACGGGACAGGCACAAAACCATCCAGCCATTCGCAGTTTAAACTCTGGGGCGGCAGGGTCCAAAACTTGCTGTTGTAGGGAATCATAAAATTCCTGGCAATCCCCTTACCAAAGGCATTAATTATCCATTCCAGGAAGTTATCGCTTTTCTTTAGCCTGCCGTTACGGGAGGCCGACATTAAACCAAGAAGGCATTCCTTTACTACGCTAGAAGGCAGGCCGTGCAGATTCGCCTGAAACGGATATGGCAAATAACAATTATGGGCGTATACCCAGGCGCTCCTGTCATGCTGCCTTAAATTATCTTTTAATAAGGACCGTACTAGATTAAAAACGTAATGATGCCTGAAATGCAAAAGGTGGCCGTCGTAATCAAAGGTAAACCCGCCGGTTCTCTTAGAACGACATAGCCCGCCCACCTCATCTTCTTTTTCCAGAACCAGATAATCGACGCGCTTATCCTTGAGGTGCCATGCAGCGCTTAATCCGGAAAGACCCGCCCCTAATATTAAAACCCTCTTCCTATCCATCTACCTGAATTTTGTTCATCCTCAGATATACATAAACACTAAAAAGGCCCGCCAATACAACAATAGAAATGCCGAACCTGTTAGTGGATTGGCTTATGACTACAGCGCAGAGGACAAAAAATAAAGCCAAGAGAAGCGCGACAAAGAGCGACTTTCTTTTTGACACGTGCACCTTAAGCAGGCGAAGCACAACATGGTCATTGCTCTTTTTAAATATAAGGCGCCCCTGTTTCATGCGCATGATGACCAGAAACAAAGTATCAAAGATCGGGAACCCCAGCATTACAATAGGACTCACGAGCGCAATTTTTCGTTCAAGCGGGGCGTAACTTAAAACCATCGCCATTGCCGCCAAGACAAACCCCAGGAAATGGCTGCCCGCATTCCCCAGATAAACTTTTGCCGGAGGGAAATTGATGGCGAAAAAACCGGCGAGGCTGCCTGCCATCACTATAGTAAGAAATATGACTACGGCATTGCCGGTCAAGAAAGCAATCCAGCAAAATCCCAGGCTTATTATGACGCCTGTGCCTGCCGCAACGCCATCCATAACATCTAGATGGTTAAATGCATTTGTAATCCCCAGCATCCATAAAAATGTGATAAAGAGGTTAGCGATATTGCCGATATAAACAATCTGCGTTTTTACTCCGGAGATAACTAGAAGCGCGCAGGCAGCAATCTGCATGGTAAATTTGGCTATTACAGATACCTCCCGCAGGTCATCGATTATGCCGAACAAAAGCATTATAAGGGAACTCAGGAAAATACCAAATACTGCCCGGGATTCTAATCTTAAAAATTGCAGCCCGAATAATAAAGAGGTGAAAATTACCGATAACGCTACGGCAAGGCCGCCGACAAGGGGTATCCCTTTATTGCTCAAAAAATTGTATTTTAGGGAAACCTCTCTTAACAGCATTGTTCCAGCCATAGATAGGATAAGACTGAATAAGAATAAAAAAAGAAAATCTATTGTCATCTCTTTTTCTAAATAAAAATGGGCTTCCTGCGCACAAGCGCAGTACAATAAGCGTAAAAAACAGAGAGTACACCCTGGCTGTTAAAGATATCTTTAATAATATTATTATACTCCTGAAGGACAGCCTGGCTGTCTTTCTTTTCAAAAGGATGCTGGCTGTATTTAGCTTCCTCAAACTTCAAGCTGAACCTGGAGAACGGGCTTTCTTTAAGATGGTATTTATCTTCCACTACCCCGGCAAATTTAAGCGGCGTAACCGTATTCTTGCACCTTGCACCTAGAATTGCCAGTATATCTTTCATATTAAGATACAAGCTGATAATGAAAGCAGCAGAGTTAGCTTCGTATAATGAAAGTATCCTGCTTTTACGTTGCTCTGTCATGATGTAAAGAATCATAAGGATGACTAATAAAACTGATAGCAGAAAGAAGAATAGCAACAGAATGATCGTTAGATTAAAGATGGGCTTGCGCGGAGGTAGCACCGGAGGAGTCTCTGGTTGCGGCGGTTGAGGAGGAGGCGTGATATTCTCCGGAGGCACTGCCTTGGGTACTTGTGCCTCTTCCTGCTTTGCCTGGCTCTCGGAGACTGCTTCGGGATACCTTAATTCTTCTTTCGCCGAAAGATACACCTCTTCCCTGTGCAGTCGGAAGATCCTCCATAGTTTTAACTCCTCTGCCATTTTTTTAAGTTGTGTTTCCTGCTCCGGCCCAAAATTTGAATCCCCGATAATTTTATTTAACTTCCGGGCCTCTCCTTTTACTTCTTCAACTGACTTGCTGTTCTCCATCTTGTTCATGGCGCCTTGGGCGCTATACCTTTGTTTAATATTAAAAAGCAGCCCTTCTCTAAGCTTGCGCTGGATATCCTTCTTAATCTTCTGGAAATTAAGCTCAGCCTTGGTATCTACAAACTCCTTTATGAGCTCCATCATTTCCTTATCTTGATTCTCTTCTATCCCCAAGCCCGCGTTACGTAACAAAGAAACCAGTCCTACTTCTGCCCTGGCAACCTCTTTTATGAGACCCGGGTCCTTAACCAGATTATTTAGAAACAGCGGCGCTGAACTTATATCCTGATTGTAGCCGGTCTTAATCAGGGAATCGGGAACCATCCTCAATACTTTATCCTGTAGCTGGCTGTATTTCTTTTCCAGGTCACTTAACAAAGGTGGATGGTCTTTGGCGTAAAAAAGGCCTCCCCCTATTTCCTGCTTTCCGGAAAAACCTAAAAAGAAGAAGACTGTCACTAGCAGACCGGCGATGACTACTATAAAAGGGTGGTAATCCTTCAACATTTCCCGCTCAACCGGCATCTGGAATTTCTGGCAGAATTTAAGCTTAAGAAAAAGTACCCAGCAGCTTATATAGCAAAAAATCGCCAGGTACTGGCTCAGGTCGTATGCCTTAATAAAGATAGGCGAGCACATCACGAGCATTAGGCTTAATATCTGAAGGAAAGAGAGGAATTTCTCCTTAAAAGAGCCAAAACTGAATATGGCAGACAACAAAAACACTCCCCGCATTTCCGTTATAAGTGTCTCCTGATAACCGAAATCTGAATTATAAAGTTCTACGAGCGACCATATAATGACCGCGGCTACGCCAAAGCCGACCACCAGTGAAAAATAAGGAAAACTTCTTGCCTTCGCATGCCAGCTGAACAAGAACCCGGCTGCCATCGCTATAAGAAAATACAAAAGCGATCCGGTAAGCTCGTTGGCCAACAGTATGCCGGCAAACAAGAACATGCAGTAGGTGACCAGTATTTCAATTCCAAAATAACGTTGTTGCATCTTTAATATTTAATGAATGCTTCCTCCGGGTTTTCCCCTTTTAAGAAAAACAGGGGATTTAACTTAAGCGTAGAGAATAATTTGATCTTGACGTCGTTCAAGAATTTTGCGGTGCCAAAAGAATACAGGAAGGTGGAAGAAAGCAGGATCAAGGGTATGACGGAAATATTTCTGGTTCTTAACGGAATAGTGCGCAAAAGGTTTTCCCATTCAGTATCCAGCGCTATGACAATCAGATTAGAATCGTTGGGGATAAAACGGGAAAATCCTTCCAATAGCTCCGTCATGGTTACGGTACTTTCTGCGCGGGCCATAGCCAGAAACCTTAATATACCCTCTAGATGCTCAAGCCCCTTGTTAGAAGGTATATGCACGGCTTCCCCTGTATGCGCAATGATCTCTAATGCGCATCCCTTCCCCAGAAGGTAGCTGGAAAGGGCGGCTGCAATTTTGACTATATACTCCTCCACCTTCTCTTTACCCTCTCCGAAATTCTCATTGCGGTTTAAGGTAAAAAGAAGGGTCGCCCGGAAGAAGCTCTGGCGCTGGAACTGTTTAACGATCAGCCTATTCTGCCTGGCGGAGGAAAACCAATGTATCCTCTTAACGGGGTCTCCTGGACGATATTCCCTGGTTCCGAAAAATTCGTCATCGTCTCCGCTTACGTGAGAAGTATCGATACCGAACCACGGGACCGTTCCTTTAGTAAGAAGGGGGAATTTCTGTATATGAAATATTTTTGGATAGACATACAATTCCGAGTATGTCCCAAATGCCAGCTTCAAGAAAAAAAGGTTGAGGGGATCGAAAAAATATGCTGCCTGCGGCCCGATATTATACCTGCCCCTTTTATAACATTCGCACTCGTAGCTGATTCTAACCAGTGACGCCGCGGGAATATAAGCCAGGCCCACTCTTTTTAATCTCTTGCCTTCGGCCTCACAGGTAAGGTTATCTTCCAGCACTAGGTTCCGCAAAGGCAGGAACCCCTTATTCCTTACCGTGACTTCGGCTTTGATAATCTGGTCTTCCTCTGCGCGGTTAGGTATCCTGTGTTCGATATCTACGGTGGCAGTAGAATATACGATAAATAGCCACAGCCAATCCAGCAATACTGCCGAGGCCAAAAACAGGAAGGAGAAATAAAAAACCCCTATCCCTGTCTTAAGCCCAATAAATAAGCTGGCTAAAATAATACACCCTAAGAAAATCCATTTTTTGACAAACAACGCATGCATTCTTATAACCTAGGGTATGGGCGTGGATTGCAACAACTCTGCGATTACTTCCTTGGCGGTTTTCCCGGAAATGGAAACGCGCGGCTCTATCGTAAGCCTGTGCCTTAACACGCAGGGCAGGAGAGAAACCACATCCTCAGGGATAACGTAATCCCTTTCTTCCAGGAAAGCCCAGGCGCAGCTTGCCCGCATAAGCGCTATGGAGGCGCGGGAACTGGCGCCTAATTTTATATCGCTATTCTTACGGGTTGAGTTAACAAGCCTTACGATATATTTTAAGATATGCTCGGAAACATTTATTCTTTTTACCTTTTCCTGTAATTCTAAAACAGTCTTTAAATCCATAACGGCTTTTAGGTCTTCAATAGGGTGCTTTATCTTCTGCTCATTAAGAATCCTAACCTCTTCATCCTCAGTGACATATCCTACATCTATTCTCATGAGAAACCTGTCTATCTGGGCCTCGGGTAGAGGATAGGTCCCCTGGTATTCTATGGGATTCTGCGTGGCAATAACCATGAAGGGAACAGATAGGGGAAAGGTCTTGCCATCAAGGGTCACCTTATATTCCTGCATACATTCAAGGAGCGCGGATTGCGTGCGGGGAGTTGTCCTGTTAATTTCATCGGCCAGGAGAATATTGGTAAAGACCGGGCCCTGCTTGAAATCAAACTCCCCTGTCTTAGGATTATAAATAAATCCTCCGGTAACGTCTGAAGGAAGGAGGTCGGGAGTAAACTGAATCCTTTTGAAATTGCCGCTTATAGATTTGGCCAGCGAAAGGGCAAGCATGGTTTTACCCGTGCCCGGCACATCTTCAATTAAAATATGCCCGTTGGTTAATAAGCCCACGATTAAAAGCTTCACTACTTCGGTCTTACCCACAATCACTTTCTCGATATTCGCAATCAACTCTTTCATTTTATGCTCCTTTGTATTTAGTTCATGGCTCTTAGTTCGTAGTCCAAAAGTAAAATATTTTGCCATGCACCATGAACAATCAACTATGAACTATTCTCATTTATTCTACTACAATCGCAAGAATAAAACAATTGGAGATAACTCTTTTGTTTTAGCGCCTAAAGGTATAGCCGGCAGTGCGCTTCTACGGCCTCATCCCAGCCAAACCTTCCGGTCAAATAAGCCGGGCCGTTTTTGCCGATCTCTTCTCTTAAGCGCTTTTCTTTAGAGAGAAAAACTACTTTTTGCGACAAACCTTCTATTGAGCGGCAGGGGACTAAAAAACCGGTGCTACCCTCTCTTACCGCTTCAGCTATGCCTCCGGTATCAGTAGCAACCACAGGCCTCCCCGAAGCCATGGCTTCTAATACGGAAATGGGCAGGCCCTCCCATAAAGAAGTAAGCACAAAAACATCCATTGCCGCAAGCAGGCGCGGGATATCCTGGCGCCAACCCAGCAAAATTAACTTTTTGCGCAAGGAAAATCTGTCAACCATCTTTTCTATTCCTTCGCGCTCTCGGCCATCGCCGATTAATAAAAACTTTACATGCGGAACTGCCTTATCTACAAGAAAAGCCATCCTGATAAAATCGGCCACGCACTTCTGCGGCTTAAAGCAGGAAATATTGCCTACCACAAAATCTTTACCGCCTATCCCCAATTCCGCTCTGACGGATAAGGTGTCCCTGGACGCAAAATCTTCCTTTCTTATACCGTAACGGATTATAGTATATTTGGAGTTGCGGCCAATCCCGTATTTTAACCCCTTGGCTAAATCATATTCGCAAACTACGATTAATTTGTCTGTAATGGCGGCGGTTATCCTTTCGAGGCACAGGAAGAAGTTACGAAAGAAAAAACTCTGATGTTCATTAAAACTCCATCCGTGCACCGTGTGGATTATCTTCTTTGCCCCTGCTAACTTTGCTGCCCAGCGGCCAATAATACCTGCCTTGGAACTATGCGTATGGACAAAATCAATGCCGTTATGTCTTATAAAACGATAGATTTCTATAAAAGACAGGAAATCTTTGAGAGGATTGATGGAGCGGTCAAGCCACGCAGACCTTTTTACGGTTAGCCCTTCCTGAGAAAGCGCTCTTTCCATAAGAAAGCCGTCTTTGGCAGTAAAAAGAAAGGGATTGAATTTTTCTTTATCGAGGCGCTTTATAAGCTCTAATAGCTGCTGCTGCGCCCCGCCCAGCTCAAGTTTGGTGATTATGTAAAGGAGGTTAATTTTTTCTTTCAAGGTTAATTAAAGCAGCGCAATTTCTGGCCTAATCAGCAAACTCAACTCTACCCCAGCTTATGAGGTTATTTTTCATGATGATCACTGCCCCCGAAACGCCTGGTATGGATTTGGCGAAATCCAGGGCCTTCTGTAAATCGGCCTTGGAATTAACGCGATTGCAGGTAGCTGTCGCTACCGCATCCGCGAGAGTAGCGCTTTTTGCCAGAATGACTACGCTGTCGGCAGAGCCGAAACTCAAAGAGTGGCCTATCGTCCCCGAAGAGGTACATATGCCTAAAGGCGTATCTTTTGGCGCAATCTTTAAACCCAGCTTATCCCAGGTCTTCGACCTCCCAGCGTAAAAACCGACCTTGCGCACCCGGGCCACTTTTAAAAAAATATCCCCGCCGTTCTCTACGATAACCTCCTTGTAGCCATGCTTAAGCAACTCCTTGCCTAGAAATTCGGCAATTGCCCCCGCGACAGAAGCCATGGGGCCGACATTGACTTTTTGCGTCTGCTTACTCATCTCTTTTACAATAGCCGGGGCATTGAGTTCAACGTTAAGCGGTTTTAAAGAAACAAGGAACCTGCTGTCTTTAGTTATATAATTCTCAACCTCCCAGCGATAACGCCGTATCTTCTCTTCTGCGAGCTTGGCGTCTAATGGCTTATTCGTAAGAATCTCCACGTCTGTTTCTTTTGCGATTACCTGGGTAAGATAAAGTTCGCTTGGTTTTATCCAGTCCCGGTAAAATCTTCTCTGGTATCTTGCGCTTTTCATATCAACAGATCCTTGGCATAGGTTCGCCTGTTAACATATCCACGATACGCGATGAGCCAATCGCGGTATGCAAAACTACTTGCCCCCTGGGTGCGCCAACCACTTCACCGACTATGTTGGCATTCCGGCCAAGGGGATGCTTTCTTAACAGCCCTAATATCCTGCCTGCCCGGTTTTCCCTGACAATGATTACGGCAAGGCCTTCATTGGCGACATAAAGGGGTTCTATCCCCAGCAACTCGCAGGCGCAGCGGACATTATGGGCAATGGGTATTTTTTTCTCCTCGATAACAATGCCTTTACCGCTTGCCGCAACAATTTCATTCAGGGTAGTAGCAACTCCTCCCCTTGTAGGGTCACGCATAAATTTTATACCTGCTGTCTTACACAATAGCGGGACAATGAGGCCGTTTAAGGCACTGCAATCGCTTTTAATACGAAACCCCAGATCTACTTCCTTTCTTCTGCCCAACACCGCCAGGCCATGCTGGGCAATCATGCCGGTTAAAATCACCTTATCTTTGACAGTTATCCCGCTTGCAGAAAATTCTTTGGGGCCGATAAGAGTGCCTATGCCGGAGGTGTTTATAAAAAGCTTGTCGCAGGCCCCTTTTTCTACGACCTTGAGGTCTCCGGTAATTATTTTTACCCCGGCATCGCGGCTTGTGGCTGCAATTGAAATAATTACTTTTTCTAAAATCCCGTACTCAAGGCCCTCTTCAATAATAAGGGATAAAGAAAGGTAGCTGGGTCTTGCACCCGCCATTACCAGGTCATTAATCGTGCCGCAGACAGCCAACTTTCCAATATCTCCTCCGGGGAAAAACAAAGGATTTACGACAAAGGAATCAGTTGTAACGGCAAGCTTGCCCTTAAGCTTTATCACTGCGCTGTCTGCCAGTTTCTTAAGGATGGGATTGGATAAATGCTTAAGTAGAAGGCCGCGGATTAACTCGTGCATATCCTGGCCGCCGCTACCGTGAGAAAGGGTTATCCTCTCAAGCATAGACACCTACTCCTGCCTCTAAAAGATTTTCTTTTAATTTCTCTGCACTAGAGAAAACAAAAGCATTTATGCCCAGCTTTAACGCTCCCTCAACAAGCCCTGGCCGGTCGTCTGTGTAGAAACACTCCTGCGCAGTGATCCCCAATAACCGCAGGGTCATTGTATAAATTTGGGGGTCAGGCTTCCTGCAGCCGGCCTCATAAGAAGTGACGATATACCGGAAGGCATCGAATATCGCGTATCTGTTTTTCAGGTACTCAAAATGCAGCCTGTTTATATTAGACAGGAGCGCTACTGCGTAGTGAGACATCAAATCTTTTGCCAGGTTATACACAGCCTTATTCTTATCGCTAATAAAAAATATTTCATTCCAGATAGGTAGAAATGCTTCGTAATCGATAGCCAACCCCAGCATTTTTTTAACCTCTAAGAAGAAACCCTGCGGGGTAATCTTTCCTTCCTCGAAGAGAGCAGTAAGCCCGGAATCAAAAAATAGATTATAAATATCTTCGTCTCTCTTATCAGTAAAACGGGAAATCCTGCGCGCAGCAATCCGGTGGTCAAAATCAATAAGCACATTACCTAAATCAAAGATGATCCCCTTTATCAATTACCTTTCTCCTTTGCCCTGCGGAATAAATCCAGGAACCTGTCTTCATATTCCTTGTAAGCGTTCCATTTATCCAACTCTGCTTTTAATTCGCTGGCCTTTGCGATATTAAGAGACGCTTCTTTAAACAATTTCTCAATTTTTTCTTTTACCGAACCGGGTAGCTTCGTCAATTGGCTAAGGGCTTCTTTAATGCGCTCTATCTCATCCTCTCCTATGGGCGCCGGCTGCTCACCCGGGCCTGTCTTTAGATATTCAAGGAGTTTATTAATCTCATTTTCCATGGTATGCGCCTGTTCCGCAAGGCCGCCTAAATCTATCTCGATACCGAGAATTTTAGAGAAAGCGCTTAAAACCGCGCTTGATGCCCTCGGATTCTCTATCTGGATAGTGTATAGCGGGATTTCACCTAAGAGGCAGGTGCCTTCCAATCCTTCTTTCTTGGCTATCCCTAAAAACAAGCCGTTCATGCCGCTGATCTGGCCTTCGGTAAGCAAACGGAGATTATACTGCTTCAATCTTTCTGTTAATTCCTTTGAGGTTGCGGTAAACCAGACCGCGCTCTCCTGCGTGTGGTCGATTGCCTGGGGCATGGAGGCAAAACTGATAACTTCCTTTACATGAAAACTCTTTGCTATCTGGAATATCCGCTGGCAATACTCTTCTGCCTTACCCAGGTCAGGTTGGGCATTGCTTAAGAAGATAATCAGGTCCCGCTTGCCCTTCTTGTTGCGCCAGAAATAGAACCTGCTTTGCGGCAGCTCCGGCACCGAGAGGACGCCGCCCTTAACCTCGACGCTAGTCAGATAGTAAAAATATTCCGCGGGGATACTTGCGAATTCTTCCGCGGATAACTTTTCGATTAAATAATGTGCTGCCTTAAAAGCTACCTCTCCCATACCGGGCCAGGCGACAATAAGATACGGTTTCCTTAATCGCGGCCTTTTAATAAACTTTATACCTTCCATATTCACCTCGACTAAAACTTATAGGTTTTTAAGAAATCTTCCAGTATTAAAGCGCCCCGGTATAAGTTATCTATCCGGACAAATTCATTGGCAGAATGCGCTGTGCCGCTAGCACCAAATCCAGTCGCAACTGCCGGGATATCCAGTTCCTGGAAAAAGGTAATCACGGTTGCTCCTTCAGAGCCCTCTATCTGCGGGTTAACATTTAGATTACGGATACTCCTCTTTAACCCTGCCACTAAGGGATGAGCCGTTTCTATGAAATAAGGCTGCTGAACCCCTTCTATTTCGATTCGGAACTTAGTGCTGTATTTAGCCACTATCCTGCGCAGCTCTTTAAGAATATCTGCTGTATGCATCCCGGGAAGAAACCTGAAATCCAACTCAAATTCGCACCAGTCCGCTACCACGTTTACCTTATCTCCTCCCCTGATTGTACCGGTATTTACCGTAGGCGGCTTAAGGTACCTGTTCTTTGAATAATGATACTTTATATTTTTCAGCTCTGTAATTATTTTAGCTGCCTGTTCGATAGCATTTACCCCTAGCCACGGATAAGCGCCGTGAGCACGTTTACCTTGGATCTTTACTTTCAAATGAATAAGCCCTTTCTGGGTAACTACGATCCTGGAATCATCAGAATCAAGCACAACTGCCGCGTCCGGCTTTAATATTCTTTTCTTAAGTAACGGTATAAGGCCAAGCCCTGAGCCGCTCTCTTCATCTGCGGTCGCCGCAAAAATAAGGTTATAATTTAAAGCTGCGCCTTCCTGGCGTAAACTGTTTATCGCCTCAAGCGCGACTGCCAGGTTTCCTTTACAGTCTGTTGCTCCCAATCCATATATCCTGTTATTTTTTATTTTTGCCTTAAGAGGAGCACTCTTCCAGCCGCTACCGGCAGGAACCGTATCTAAATGCGGGGTGATAAGTAGGCTATGCCTTCTATCTTTTCCTTTCAAGATAGAAATAACATTACTCCTTTTCTTTTTGAACTCATAAATCTTTACGCTTAATCCCATATCTTTTAAATACCGGTCGACAAATGCAGCTATAGCCGATTCATCTCCGGGCGGATTCTGGGAATCTATCGCTATGAGCTTTTGGGTAAGGGTTATTAAACGTTTTTTATCAACCATTGATACCTCAGCAGGCACTAAAAACTATAGTTTATACTGGCAGAGAGCGCTTGGCTATCGAAAAACTGCCCTTCCAGATTTAGCCATATCTTTTTTGTAAACGGCAGGTCAAATCCTAATATAAACCCTACATTTCTATCGGGGTCCGACATAACGCGCTTATGGTCTTCGCCATTGCGGTGTATATAATCCATCCTTGACCAGCGCGTTCCCAGATACGGGGTTATCTTACCGAAATCATAAGAGGCAAGCAGGGAAACCTGCCAGTCATCCAATATTGCGCGCTGCCTTACCCCGTCTACATATGTGTGTTTGGGATGGACGCTTATATGCTGGAATCCAAAAACCATCTTTACTTTATCGCTATCATAAAACCTTAGCCGGAAACCATATCCGCCGGCAAAACTGGTTGAATAATCCACCTTGTTGCCGCTAGAAGAATGCTGCGTGATATCGCCTGCCCCTCCCTTTAAATCTATGGAGAGCCAATCAAAGACGCCATAGGAAAGAAGTAAGAATTCCTGCATGCTCTTAAGGTTACCCTGGTCATCTTCTAAATACCTTTTAAATATTGAGTGCTCACCTATGCCCATAAAGAAATTCTTTTGCTGCGGCATTTTCGTGCCGTAACAAGGGGCTGCCTCTGCCACCGAATATATAAATATTACCAATGCCAAAGAAACAATTAATTTACGCATCGGACCTCCCGCTTAAATAAACAATGCCACTGGCGTTTATTGTTTATTTACGCCGTGCTATGCACGGCGTTTAAAGATTATTCAAGGGGCAAACTGCGCATTTGGGGTTGTTTTTCAGGCAAAACTCCTTCCCCAGTTTTACGATAAGCGCGTGATATTCATTAAACAGTCTTGCGTTTTTCTTAAGGTTGCGCATGAAAAATTCCTGAACCTGCCCGTATTCCAATTTACCGTCTGCCAGCTTATGCCTGGAAAGTATCCTTTTAGTGTAGGCGTCTACCACGAAAACGGGCTTATCCAGCGCATACAATAGTATTGAGTCGGCTGTTTCAGGGCCGATGCCATTAACTGTAAGGAGTTTATGGCGTAGCTTTTGCACAGGAACCTTAGCCATTCTTTTCGGGCTTGCATTATACTCTTTGAAAATAAAATCCAAAAATGACTTCAGGCGCCTTGCCTTTATATTATAATAACCCGCTGATTTTATCAAGACGGCTAATCTTTTCTCCGGCAGCCGGTACAATTTATCCGCGGACAATAATTTATTCTTCTTAATATTCAATATGGAGCGCTCCACATTTGCCCAGCTTGTGCTCTGGGTAAGAATAGCCCCGACCATTACCTCAAAAGGCGTTTTTGCCGGCCACCAATGTTGAGGGCCGAAATAAGCATAAAGCTTTCTATAAATCAGCGTAAGTGTCCTTTTCAATCCTTTAATTCCAGGGGGTTGTAATTATAGTAAACAAAAAGCGTATAAGCAGTCCCGGCAACAGAACCGGTAGATTTTCCTTTAGGAGTCATCCAGCCATGTCCGGTATCTACATGTTCCTGTGTCGCGCAAGGAAGGCATCCCTCTCCCTGCCCGGAAGCAGAAGCGCTGGATATAATCATACTTCCCAGGCTCGATAAGTAATCATCTGCTTTAGCTGCGTATTCCTGCGCCTTCGCTGGTATCCCTTTCTTAAGGTAATAACCACTCATTATTTTAAAGGCCATTGTCATCTGCGCGGTCCATTCGGAAGAAACTACTCCGCCGCGGCCGCTGTGGCGCTGGGGGGCAAAGTCAAAACCTTTTATTTGAACGGTCCTGCCTTCCGGGCGCAGGAAATCCACGCTGATACTGCAATTTTGTTCCGCAAACTCTATTATACGGTCGGGGTTCATCCCTATTGCCTCTAGTTTTTCCGGTCCGACTGCTGCAATTGACCAGGCATAGGTATCAGTAGCAATGGTAGAGTCGCCTTTGCCGCGCTTAATAGGAACTTCTGTCTTGTCGTAAGTATGCCGCAGAAGCCAGCCGAGTACTCTCTCTGCAGCCTGATTATATTGTTTTTCCCCCGTAATCTTATATAACATTCTAAAAAACGCATAGGCATCAAGATTGTGCTCCGTAGAATACCAATCTAACCCCGGTCCGCCGCGTATGCCTCCTTCAGGGTCTTGGTTTTGTAAATCCATAATGGCCCCGGCTATCTCTTCTGCCAGGCTGAGGTAACTGGAATCCTTTGACTTATTTGTATACTGGCAGGCTGCTATCCCTAACCATATATTGGGTCCGGCGTGCACTACGTATTCGGCAGGGTCTCCTTCATTGGCATAATAGGCATTAAAGAAAAGTGATTTCTCTCTTTTTGCTTTTGTACTAAAGAAATTAAGTAGCCGGCGGCAGCGCTGGTAATCTCCAGCATATGCGTATACCTGCGCAATTAAGGACTGGTCATATATAAAGGCCCACCCCGCGATATCCGCGTCGCCTTCGAAGCTCATCACGAGGCCGGTACGTGGATTCTGATGCACTTCAAGCCACCGGTACATCTTATCGAAGTTAGCCTTCTCCAAAACTACCCTCCTTTTATCCAGGCGCAGCAACTCTTCACCGGCTATATTTTCCTTACGCTGGATAGCGGCGAGCCTCGCCTCTAAAGCAGATTTTTCTGTAGTAAGATTTTCTATGCGGCTATTTAACTCTTGTTCCTTTTTTGCCTCCAGGGATTCCTTATGTTTTACGTCCTGGGCTATCCTGAATTTCTCCTCTGCGACATTTTGGAGACGCGCCTGTAACTTAAACAAGGTCTCCTCTACCCGGCGCCTCTCATCGCCTATCTCTTTTATATTCTTTTTTACGAAAGCGGTATCCTGGACTACGCTGACCAGCTTTTTTACCAGGGCGCTATTCTCCCGGGTGAGCCTATAGTTAACAATGGCGTTTACGGCAAGAAGCGCCGCCAATACTCCTATGCAGGAAAGAAGGACAGGGGCAAAAAGTTTTTTGCTCCAGGCATAACGCATTATAGCCAGGCAAGAAGCAGTGTCTATCTGCTCGTAGCTTACGCCAACCAGGTATCCGCCTGGCTGCCTGGGATCCTCACGTAGCCAGGCAATCTTAGCCAGGGCGTTCACAGCCTTGCTTCCTATAGGTAATTCTATGGAAAGGGAGAGCTTCATCCCGGGCTGCTTAAGTTTTTCGGCAATATCAATCCGGGCTTTATTTATGCGGATACAAATCCCCCCTTTACCGATATCGCTCGTAAAACCCTGCAGCCAATCAGAGATAAAACTCCTGCCGTCGCCTCCTACAAGGCGCAATTGCACCGGAAAAACCGTGTCTAAACGCAGGTATTTCCTGCGTTCGCTTTCCGGCAGGTCACTTTTTCGCATCTTTTATCCTCTCTAAGACAATGCGTTGTTTTAATCCTTTAGCGGCCTTCTCAAGGAACTCCTTGAATGCAGGATACTCTACCGCAGAAACAGTGTTGCTTTTTAATTCTTCTTCCTGTTTCACTAATATTTTATTCTGGCCCTGACTATATTCCACAGAAACGCTAAGCCAGGGGCTGGCCTCTTTTATGCTTTCAGGCATATATTTTACCGCAAAGCCCGCAGGTAATTCAATCTCATAAACATTCTCTTTCTTAGTGAGCGCATCAAAATCAATATCATACCTGCGCTTATCTTTGGCTGCAAGTGACGTGCCTAAACTTGCCAGTTGCGGCATAATACGCAAAGCCCCTGCCTCTGTCCAGTATTCGGGGCCCGCGAATTCATATGTTAAAACTACCGGTCTGTCAAGATCAGAGGCATTATCTATCTTATACCTTACGAGTTCTGCGCCGATAGAAATATTCTGTATCGCCTCTTTAAGGGCCTGCTGTATAAGTTCGGGCTGGGTATATAAAATCCAGTAACGTTGTGCCTGGTCGTACAGCCCGAAAGCAAGGTTTGTTTTGCGCACCTGGATTGCGCCCTTGCCGTCCATCTTCATCCTTGTTTCCTGCTTTAGCATATTGTGTCCGGAGGCAAATAGAGGCGTCTTTTCAATACTGAAACCCTCTTCCCGGAACAGCAAAACACTTCTTGCCTGGTCAGGCACAGGAAGGTCTCCAAAAGAAGCTGTCTCGGCAGTGGGATCTAAGAAAACTAGCTTGACGCCTACCTTGGCAGCGGCAATAGCATGGTTAAACATCGGCGACGGAAAATCTTTATTTAAATTGTAGTAGTCTCTGGTTGAAATGAGCACCGGATACGCCTTAATACCCGCTTGCCTTAACATCGTCACCAAGAGCACTGATTTATCCTTACAATCCCCGTACTTATTCTTGAATATTTCACTGGCCTCATGGGGTTCATATCCTGCCTGGCCGTATTCCACAGCCACATAGCGGATCTCCTGCGCGCAGAAATTATATATTGAGCGCACCTTATCTTCTTCGGACCTCTTATTTCTCGTCAGCTCCCCCACCTTCTCTCTTATTGCAGTATCTGCCTTTATCTTTGGCGAGCCCAAACCCCACCACCAGTTATAAATATCATCCCAGGATTTAAAGGTTGAAACTAAAATTGTTGGATTTACCTCTACCTGCGGCGGCATGCTCGTTTCAGGGACGATCTGGGGTATATTCTTAAACTGCCACCTGTAGATAAGCGATACCCCCTCTTCTTTGATTAGGGGGTTAAGTACCGCGCCAAAATCATTGTAGCGTTCGTTAATAATCTTGAAGTAAGCTTTCTTATCCTTGGGCAGGCTCAGGGTAAAATTTGCCGCTATAATCGGCTCGTCTGACTCTACCGGATACGCAAGCATAAAATCTTTATCATTGACCAGCTTGTTATTATGGACCTTGACCTTGTATTCTACGCTTGAGCCCTCGGTAATTTCCGGAAAAGAAATAATATAAACGCGGGCATTGCTGTAAAGAGGGAAATTCAGGTATTTGGAAACATCGCGGATGTGGCGGCTGCCTACGTCCACCACTGTCCCGTCGGGTTTGATTACCCTAGCATATATAAGCTCGACCTTTTCATAGGTAGAATCGTAATCGATATGCGCTTCGGAAAATTTTTCTTTACCGCGCTCATTGATAATCTTAATCAGGTAATGTAAGACCGACTCCTCGGTATTCTGCGGAGTCACTTCAACATATTCATCGCAATAAAGAATAAGACCGCCTGCCTGGGGATATTGGGTTGCCAGAGGCGCGCCGGCTAATATTGAATAAATTTTGGGGTCCAGCTGTTTTATATTTACCGGGTTTCTTTCTTTTTCTATTGAATCCAGCCGCGTTTTCGCTCTTACCTTAAAGACAGGCGTGTTAATTTTTCTGTATGCTTTTAGCGCTTCCTCAAAAAGATTCAGTTTCTCAGCAGTGAGGCCGTAATAATACATGTATTCATCATCGCCTGTGCTGCTCGCGCCAAATACCTGCAGGGCGTCGGTAAAATCACCATTTTTATAGAAAGAGATAGCTAAGTATTTCTTTGCGGCGGCGGCATTTACCTTCTTAAACTCTGTAATGGCGTTGGCGAAATCTCCGTGGCCAAAGTAAAGCATACCGAGTTCAAAATGCATCGTCTCTGGCTGCCTGCCGGAGGCAATCAGTTTCTTATAATTACCCACTGCCATTTCATAATAATGCTCTGATTTACTGGCGAGCTCCTGCGGCGACTGTGCCGGAACCTGGCGATTACAGCCAAATACCAAAAGGATAGCCGTAAGGCAAATATACTTTCTTATTTTAATTGTATCTGTAGTAGGCATTGCATGCTCCTTCCGTAGAAACCATGCACGGTCCGTAAGGATTAGTGGGTGTACACGCTCTCCTAAAGAGGACACACTGGTCAGGGCTCATTATACCTTTTAATACATCGCCGCACTTACATTTCTTCTGCAGCCCCCTTAATACTTGAGGAGCCGTTTTAAGAGAAAATTCTTTTCTGGCGCTAAAGGCAGTAAATCCTTTTTTTATCCCAAGCCCGCTCTCCGCGATAATCCCCAGCCCACGCCAGGAAACATCTTCTACCGTAAAAACTTTTTTAATTATCCCCTGCGCTCTCCTGTTTCCTGAAGCAGTAACTACGCGGAAATACTGGTTTTGGACATAGTGGCGTTTTTGTATTATCTGGCCGAGGAGCAGATAAAGCCCTTCTAAAATATCCAGCGGCTCAAAACCGGCGACGCAACAGCTTATTCCATATTTCTTACTAAGACCCAGATACGCGCCTGTACCGATTATCGCGGAAACGTGGCCCGGGCAAAGAAAACCGTTTAAGCGTATTCTTCTGTCTTTAAGAAGCGTTTCCATGGCCGGGGGTATAAGTTTTAGCGAAGTAAGAAAAAATAGGTTTTTTATACGGTCATCCCGGGCTTTTAGAATAGTCAGGGCAATAGTGGGCGCGGTAGTTTCAAACCCTACTGCCAGAAATACAATCTTCTTTGCCGGGTTCTGCTCTGCTACCTTAAGCGCATCTAACGGAGAATAAACAACCTGTATGTTCCCGGATTTAGCCCTTTCTTTCTCAAGTGAAGATTTTCTACCCGGCACACGCAGCATATCCCCGAAAGTAGCGATAATTACTTTTTTGTTCCCGGCCAGTTTTATGGCAGTATCGATATATTCCTCGGAGCTTACGCAAACAGGGCAACCTGGGCCCGAGATAAGCTTTAAGTTGGGAGGAACTAATTTATCCAGCCCGAAACGGTAGAAACTCTGCGTGTGCGTGCCGCAAACCTCCATAATATTTATGGGTTGCGCCGGCATTATCATTTTAATCTTATCGGCAACAGCCAAAACCCGCTTCTTGTCGCGGTATTCATCAATGTATTTCATCTAGCATCCTCAAGGTTTCCAGGGCTTTTTTCTGGTCTAATTTCTCTATGGCAAATCCGGCATGGACAATCACGTAATCGCCCGCTTTAATGCCGGGTAGCATCTGAATATTTATGGTGCGGATAAGCCGGCCGGATTCGACGTCGGCAAAGTTGCCTTTGATTTCCCTAACCTTCATGGGAATACCTAAACACATAGTTTAACTCCTGTCCGCAAGGCTGTCCTTACGGGAAAAATTTGCCACTACTGCCTGACCCAGCGAAAGGGAAGAATCGCCAGAGCTTAAGCTTTTATGGGTGAAGACAGAAAATCCTTTATCGCCCAACAGGTTCAATGTTTTTGTTAAGAGGAGATTATTCTGGAATACTCCTCCGGAAAGGGCTACTTTATTTATACCATATTTTTCCCTCAAAATAAGACAAACTTTAAGCACCATCTCTGCCGCAGTCAGATGGAATTTATAAGCGATTTTTTCCCTATCCTTGCGCTTTTCTAAATCGCGCACTACCTGCCGAAAAACAAAAGAAGGGTCGATAATATAGCTTCCTTTAGAACTAACAATCTTAAAATTATACGGCTTTTCGTTTCTATGCCAACTGACTGCTGATTTCTGAAGCTTAATGGCAAGCTCCGCCTCAAAGCGCGCTTCTTTTTGCGCAAGGATGATACTTGCTGCCGCATCAAAGAAACGTCCCATACTGCTGGCAAGAGGAAAGTTAAAACCTGATAAATACAGGTTTTTTAAAATGCCCCAATTTTTGGCAGGTATCTTCTTTATAAAATCTATATTAAAACTCAGAAAATCATCTTTATATATTCTATAAAGCCATAGGCAGGCAAGGCGCCAGGGCTCAAGGATTGCTCTTTCTCCACCCAGAAGAGGTATTTCTTTAAGGTGGGCTACCCTGGTGCAGTTTTGATAATCGCAGAGGAGAAATTCAGCGCCCCAGATAGCCCCATCTTCACCTAAGCCTGTCCCATCAAAAGCCACTCCTATGACCTTCTGATTCCTGAGCCTATTTTCTGCCATGCAGGAGGCAATATGCGCGTGATGATGTTGTACAGGCAATAGGCGATAGGTAGCAGGCGGCAGGCCTAAAGCATATTTGGTAGATTGATAATCGGGGTGGAGGTCGTAAGCGATAAGTTTAGGCCCCTGCCTTAAAAAGGCCTTTGCTTCTTTCTCGAAAGAAAGAAAGCTTTCGGGTTCATCCAACGCAGGATGGACAGGGCTAATATAAGCAAATTCCCCTTTTAAAAAACAAAGGGTGTTTTTTGTATGCGAGCCCATCGCCAGTACAGGATACCTTACTTTAAAAGGGAGCTGTATTTTAAAATAAGGGATTTTGTTATTCTTGCGCATCTTCCTTTACCTATAATATATTTATCCAGCCTCGTAAGCGGCATTATCCCCATAAGAGAATTGGTCAGGAATGCCTCCTGCGCCTCTTTAATATCTTTAGTGGTAAGATTTGTTTCGCATATTCTTATCCCGCAGGTTCTTGCTAAATCAAAAACTACCCTGCGGGTAATGCCGGGGAGGCAGCCGCTTGCTAACCCGGGGGTAAAAATTTTGCCGTTGTTTACTATAAAGATATTGCTCCGGGTTGCCTCGGCAACATATCCGCGGCTGTTAAGGATAATCGCTTCGTCAAAACCCTTGCTCTTGGCCTGGAAAAACCCCAGCTCATACGCGAGCCTGTTTATTGATTTTATCCGGCAAAGGAATGAATCTTCATTTTGCCTGTATTGAGAGACCGTCACTAGAAAGCCGTTTCTGTATTTGACCGAAGGGTGAGGATTATATTTCTTAGCCGCAATTAACAGGCCTGCCCCTCGCGGCGATTTCCACACGGTAATCCTTACGGCTACATCGGCTAAATCATTGAGGGCAACCGTTTCTTTTACATAACGTTTTACTTTCTTGGTCCCGTAAGGAAATTTTATCCCGCAAAACCGGCTGGAACCACTCATTCTTCTCAAATGCGCATCAAGATAAACCGTTTTATTCTTATGCCAGCGCATGGTTTCAAAAATCCCGATGCCGCAGGAGAATCCCGGAGATAGAACCGGCAGCATCGCCTTTTCTGCCGCGATAAATTTTCCATTCAAGAAAACCGTTTCGCTCATCCCAATGCCTCGACCATCCCTTTTGCTTTTACCAGGGTTTCCCTGTATTCATCCTCCGGCCGGGAATCTGAAACAATCCCCCCGCCTACCCCGAAATAAACATTCTTTCCTTTCTTTAAGATAGTGCGGATCAAGATATTTAAGTCCATGCTTCCGGAGAAGCTAAGGTAACCGAGTGAGCCGGTATATATCCCTCTTCTATTGGGCTCTAGTTCCTCAATAATCTCCATCGCGCGTATCTTTGGGCAGCCGGTGACTGAGCCTCCGGGAAAACAGGCGCGCAATAAATCTATCCTGTCATTTTCTCTCCTTAACCTGCCGCTAATTGAAGCGGTGGTCTGCCATACCGTTCGGTATTTTTCTATCTCTCTCAGCTTATCCACGCGTATGGAATCATAAGCACAGGCCCTTCCTAAGTCATTCCTCTCCAAATCTACGATCATAGTCAACTCTGCCTTATCCTTATTACTATCAAGTAACGCTTTCTTTAAAGACGCATCTTCGCTCTTACTCCTGCCGCGGCTGCGCGTGCCTTTCATGGGCCGGGTAAAAACTCTGTCTGAATCTAACTTTAAGAATCTTTCCGGGGAAGAACTTAAAATCTGGAAATCCTGGCAGTCAAGATAAGCGCTGAAACAGGAAGGGCTGGCCAGGCGCAGCCTCCTGTAAATATCAAATGCGCTTGTATCTGTTTTTGCCTGGAACCTCTGAGAAAGATTTACCTGGTATATATCGCCTGCCTTAATATAATCCTTTGCGCGCTTTATAGCCGCGATATAACCTTGCTTTGTAAAATTAGATTCTAATTCCGGTTTTCTTGCATGGTCATCCCTGTCATGGGCGTAACCTAACTTACCTGCGAAAGAAAGCAGGTGTTGTACCTTAGCTAGATTCCTGCGGCAGAGCGCACGGGCGGCTAAATAATTTTTCTCCGGAAACCCTGCCGCGCAAATATAAAGGCGTTTTTGCAGGTTATCAATGATAATCGCGGTATTGTAAAAACCAAGGAAACATTCGGGGATGCGGATATCTTCCGGATTCGCCATTTTTAATTTTTCTTCCAGGAGAAATCCTAAATCGTAACTGAAATACCCTACCGCACCCCCCAGAAATGGCGGAGAGTCTTTTTGCGCAGATATCCGGTATTTATCAAGTAAGGCCTTAAGCTGGCCAAAGGGGTTTTTATTCTTTACGCAGAGGATATAAAAAGGGTCTATCCCCAGGAATGAATAACGACCTAATCGTCCATAACCCCTGATACCGGTATCCAGGAAAAAACAGTTTTTCTCTTCCTTTAAAACCGAGAAAATTGAGGCTGAGCCGATCTTTAAATCATATGATTTCAAGATGTAATATCCCATCGACGCGAAAGGTCCTCTCTTCATTCCTGAGACAGCAGTGCCCTACCAGATAACTGCGGTTATTTTCTTCTTTTATCTCCTTGGGCAGGACTTCCCTTTCCGTAACCTTTGCCCCGGAGGTGGAAAGATATTTTATCCTGAGCTTTAACCCCAAACCAATCGCCTCCTGGATGGAGGCCAGTTTCTGGTCAACTATATTCTTTAATAAATCGCTGTTTATGGCGAATAAGCCCAGGAAATTCTGGAAATCATAGATGCCTTTTTCCACCAACACCTGCTTTAATTTGTAGAAAACATTGAGCGTAAGCTCTACATCTGCCAGGGCCCTGTGCATCTGCTGCACTTTTATACCGAGTTTCTCTGCCACAAACCAGAGGGCATACCGCTCTAAGCCGGGAAGGAGCCTCTTTGCCATCTTGAGTATGTCGACCACCTCCAAAGAAATAAGGGGACTTTCCCCTGCGAGAGCCAATTCATTGTTTAAGAATTCAATATCAAAACCGGCATTATAGGCGCACAGGCAACTGCCGTCTATAAAACGCAGGAATCGGGGGATTGCCTCGGATGCCGCAGGGGCATCTTTAAGCATCTCTTCGGTAATCCTGTTGACCTGAAAAGCTGCGTCAGAGATATGGCGGCCGGGATTTATCAACGTTTCAAAAGTCGCGACCTTTTCCTTACCCCTGAACCTGATAGCGGCAATCTCTACAATCCTGTCTCCTGAAGCCGGCTCAAGACCTGTAGTTTCGGTATCAAACAGTGTAAATTCTATCTCCTCTATCGATCTATTCATTCCTCGTGGCTATATAAGCGCTGGCCAGCTTTACCGGCCTGTATGAGAGTTTTACCTTCTTTAAGTTGTCAAGCCCGGAGTCATCCATTACATTTATATATTCATACTCTTCCTGCTCCTGGCAAAAAGCGCTGAAGATAAATTGAGCCAGACCCTTAAAGGAAAAGTCCGTTATTTCATAAAGGATACAGAAGGTTGAAAGATTCAATTTAAAGCCAAAGGTAAACGCTTTTATTTTCCCCTTTATTTTAACTACGCGGCCGGTTAAATCAAGGTGCCTGTATCCTTCTAACATGGTTACAAAAGAATTGAGGTTGTCTTCGAGCATGCCCCGATATACCCTGTCTTTGCCAGAGGCAGCCCTTTCTTTCATCCATCGCTTATAAAGAGCAACGCAGCTAGGGGCATCCGTTCTTACAAAGGGCAGATATTCAAAAGTATTGTGTTTGACAAAATAATTAAAAGCAGCCCTTTTAGATTTAAATTTATTCCCCCTTAAAGTAGCCAACGAAGCCCGGCTATAAAGATAATCATGCGATTTCAGGGAACAATCCAATCCCATCTTTTTGTAGGAGGGAATTGATTTTTCTTCAATGTTTTCTATGCGGGATACCTGTTTATTTTTATTTACTTTATCCATAATCCCGAAGCTCTCGCTTATAACCTTAGGGTTTATTTCTCTCCCCAGCGGCGGCAGATATAAGAAAGAGCCGGTTTTATCCTGGAAGAAAATACAGAGGCAGCCGTCTATTACCTGCCATTTGATTTCAAACAGGTTTTTCCAGATATAAATATTCTCGAAAGCGTATACCGACAATTCATGCCCCTCTAAGTGTAAATACCTGTTAAGCAGGGGCCTGTCGGGAGAGGATAAACTATGCATCTTCCTCCGGCAACTTTAACTCGATGATTTCGGAAACATCCTCGTATGCCTGTATTATCTGCGGGTTATCTTTTAAGAGGCGAAGAAGTTTCGGGCTGTTAAGATACACGATTAAATAATCGCTGTATTCTTTGAATTCTTTGCTGTTCAATTTTTTCTTTGCGTAGGGGCAGTTCAGGTCAATCGTTAAGAGAACTTTATTCTCCCTCAAGTTAATTAGAAAGGGATAAAGCTGGCATTCGAAAGGGCGATAATCATAGACCTTACATTTATTCTTATCGATATCAAAAAATGCGCAGATAAACCCTTCTCCCCTGGGATTAGGCAGCGGCCTGATCTTCTTATCTAGGGAAAGTAGCGCCGGAGGTATTTCTTTATCCAGGAGCTCCTGTATATCCTCTTCGAGAAGGCAGGGCGCCCAAGCCGAATCCGCTTCGCGAAAACGGCAGCATCCCTGGCAGGAAAGACAAACTTCTTGCGGTACGAATTGTTTTATAAATTGCACCTTCATTTGACAACGCTCCCTAGTTTCATTTTGCGCCCGGGGCTCACAATCGCGATTCCTGTATCGTCGGAAGAAGCAAGGAGCATCCCCTGACTTTCCACTCCGCGTAAAAGCGCTGCCTCCAGGTTATCCACTACTACCACCTGTTTTCCTAAAAGTTCTTCTTTCGCATAAGAACCCTTGACACCTGCTACCAGCTGTTTGGTTTTTTCTCCTAGGTCCACTTTTAACATGTACAGGCGGTCGGCATTAGGATGGTCTTCTACCTCTGTAATCTCACCAATCCTTAGTTCCATTTTTTTAAAATCCTCAATGGTAATCACAGCATTGTCTCCTTTCAAAAAATAAATTCCAGCGCCAGCTCCATCTGGTATGCAGAGTCGGCATGGCCATCCCCGCGCAAGAACGGGCTAAAAAGACTCCCCTCCCTGTCGTCTCTTTCTTCTCTATAGTATTTGCCCGGGAAAAAATATCCGCCGAGAAAACTAAGTGTGGTATTTTTGTCCAGTTTATAGTCAATGAACAAATCTGATTCATATCCGAGTTCCCTTGAAAGGTAGCGCCCTTCTCCATTAAGGGTCCCCACCCCCGGCTCAAAAGAATTAAGGTAATAACCGAATATTCCTAAATCTATGCTGTCGGTTAATTTTATATCCACTCCCAGGCAAGGCATAATCAGGTTATCGAAATCTGCGGCGAAAAAGGTGCCTGGCCGGGGTATGCCGTAATTTAACCCATATCCTCCACCCATAGCTACGATAGGAAGCATATCGGCATTGGCGCTGCTTATGCTATCGGTCAATCTTTTATTAAATGGTGAGGCATAGCTGAAAGCCCGGTTCTTTCCGCTGGTCAATTTAGTATCCCCGTTCTCTGCCATATCAGGAGTCACTTTATTGCCTGAACAGAGAAGGAATTTAAAAGTTGGTGTGACTTTATCGATTTTATATGCCGCATCTACATAAAACAGATAACCAGTATGAGATATGTCTTTATCGGAGGCGTCTTGACTCTGGCCCCCTCCAAAATTATGGGCCAATTCCATATTCCAGCAAAACTCACCCTGCTCATAACGCAGAGCCAGGCCCACAGTGCCAAGGATATCGCGCTTAATGGGATTGCTAAATTCATTATCGCGCTTACCGAAAGAGGTGTAATCTACCAGCGCTCCAATGTAAGGCCAGAAATAATTGTTGTCTTTACAGAATTTTGCATCCAGCGCAAAGAAATTTGCGGCGTTGTGTTCGTATTGTATGCCCTGCTCTATCTCCTGCCTTATCTTTGGCCCTAAACGGAATTTGTAATTTATATCCGGCCGGCAATAATAAAACCTGCTGACAAAATCCTGCCTGGCCTGGAAAATAGTAGCGCCGTAGTTCTCATATCCTCCATTCAAAGCAAATCCGTTTCCTACAGAATAAGGATAGAGTCCAATCTTAAGACCCAACGGCCCTATGCCGGATTTTTCCCACCAGAGTTCTTCTACCTGGGGAAGCAATTCTTCATCACGGTATTTCTCAATAACGCCGCCTGAAGTCAATAACGTATTATGCACAAAAATCGGGGCGTCATAATCGTAGGGGCCGTTGCGTTCAAGCTTAAGAAAAAACTTCTGCTGGGTATCCTTACTTTCTAGATGAAATCCCAGGCTGTAATCTATCCCCAAATAAACAGTCCTGTCATCTTTGTTTGAACTGTCTAACCCAGTTACGTTCTTAAAGGTTACAATGTCCTGGCGAAAATAGGCATCCATGAAAAATGCCAGGTTCTCATTTTCTAACAAAGAGTATCCGTAGCAGGTGCTGACAAAAACCCCCACCCAGACGAAAATGCCCAAAATGCTTTTCGTGTGCGCCGCGGACATCCCTGTATGAAAGTGAAAGATTACGGTCGGTCTTTTTTTATAAACCTGCCAAGCCTTTGCCTGGTGCGCTCTTTGCCTAAATAATATATGACCTCGAAAAGGCCGGGGCCAATGGTTTTGCCGGTAAGTGCGACCCTTATGGGGTGTATCAAGCCCTTGGAATCAATATGCAGTTCTTCTATCAACTCCCGGAAGCTCTTCTCTATCCCTTCCTTATTAAATTCTTTTAATGCATCCAGCCTTTCGATAAAAAGCCCGAATTCCCTTGAAAGGTCGCGGCTTAAGAACTTTTTTTCTGCTGCCGGGTCTATCGTTATCTCCTCAAAAAGGAAGAAGTCCGCCCAATCCGCAAAATCATTAAGGCGGGCAAGCCTTGGTTGGAATAATTTCACCAGGGATAGAATATAATCTCTGTTAAAGGAATCATCGCGGATAATCCCCTTTTCCTTGAGTAGCGGGATTATCTCCTCCAGCAGCCGCCCTGAATCAGCTGTCTTAAGGTATTGATTATTGATCCAGTCCAGCTTTTTAAGGTCAAAGGTTGCTGCGGTCTTATTAACATCCTTGATATCAAAAAGCTTTATCGCGTCTTTTATATTGATTACTTCCCGGTTATCTCCCGGTGACCAGCTTAAAAGCAAAAGATAGTTTACCAAGGCCTCGGCCAAATATCCCATTTTCCGGTAGTCGGAAATAGCAGTAGCCCCTGTCCTCTTGGAAAGCCTGCCCCCTTCTGCCCCCAAGATAAGCGGTAAATGTGCAAAGCCAGGCACACCAAATCCCAACGCCTGATAAAGCAGTATCTGTTTAGGGGTGTTAGAAATATGGTCGTCTCCGCGGATAACATCCGTGATATTCATAAGAGCATCATCCACCACGCAGGCGAAATTGTAGGTCGGTGTCCCGTCTGATTTCATAAGCACCTGGTCTTTAATAGTAGTGGCGTCAAATTCTATTTGGCCGCGTATCTTATCATCTACCTTTATCTTCTGAGGAGTGACCTTGTAGATAATCGCTTCCCCTGTGCCGGTTGGGGATTTCTCAATGTAGGCCTTACCTTCTTTTAACAGGCGTTCTGCGTGTTCGCGGTAAATCTGAATCCTCTGGCTCTGATAGTATATTTCGTCGTGCAGGAACCCCAGCCACTTAAGGCTTCCTAAAATCTCATCCACGAACTCCTGTTTTGAACGGAGTTTATCCGTATCCTCGATCCTTAAAATGAATTTCCCGTTCTTGGCCTTAGCATACAGCCAATTAAACAGCGCGGTACGGCTGCCTCCGATATGCAGGTTACCTGTTGGCGAAGGTGCAAAGCGGACTCTCGTCATTTAAGACTGGCTCCTTCTCTTAGGGCAGCTATATTGGTGGAGATCAACTCTTTTTTCCCGGCTGGCGCAAAATCCCTGATGACCTTTTCCATGGTTTTTATAGCCACAAGGGAATCCCTGGACAATAAGCACCCCAGCGCCACTATGTTGGCGACTTTAATGTTACCGAGGGCTTCCGCCCTTTCAGTAAAGGGCATCTGTACAATAGTTATGCCGCTGTGATTATATCGCGGCACCAGCGAACTGTTTATAATGAGGAGACCGCGTTTATAGGTTCTGTTTTTGAACTTCTCCAGGGACGGTTCATTCAACACCAAAAGGATATCGGCTTTTTCTACGTATGGAGAACCTATCTCTTTGTCGGAAATAACCAGCATGCAATGGGCGGTTCCACCGCGGACCTCTGCGCCGTAAGAAGGCAGCCAGCTTACGAATTTATTTTCGCGCATCGCGGCCGTAGCCAGGATCTTTCCCAAAAGCATAATACCCTGACCGCCTGCTCCGGCGATAATGACCTCTTTTTTCATTTTATCCTGCCCAGCGGATACTCCTTGATCATCACATTCCTTATCCACTCCAATGAATCTTTGGGTGACAGCCCCCAGTAAGTAGGACAGGGGGACAAGACTTCTACGAGAGAAAAACCCTTGTTTTCTATCTGATTAATAAATGCCTGTTTTATTGCCTGCTTGGTCTTTATAATCTCCTGCGGCGAGTGTAAAGATGTGCGCTCCACATATTTTACTGCCGGCAGGATACTTAACATCTCGCTGATCTTTAGCGGATATCCCTGAAGACGGCTGTCCCGACCTTCCGGGGTAGTGGCTGTTTTCTGCCCGATAAGCGTTGTAGGCGCCATCTGCCCACCGGTCATGCCGTAAATTGCATTATTGATGAATACCACCGTGAGGTTTTCCCCTCTGTTTGCGGCGTGAATCGTTTCATTGGTGCCTATGGCTGCCAGGTCTCCGTCTCCCTGATAGGTAAAAACGATATTCTGCGGCCTTACCCGTTTGATAGCCGTGGCTACGGCAAGCGCCCTACCATGGGCAGCTTCAGCGCAGTCAAAGTTCCAGTAGTCATAGGCGATGACGGCGCAGCCTACCGGAGCAATACCGATAACTTTCTCCCGTATGCCCAGCTCATCTACTACTTCGGCAATAAGCCTGTGCGCAATACCGTGGCCGCACCCCGGGCAATAATGCGTGCGCACATCTCTTAAAGAAAAAGTCCTGCTAATTATCTTTTTCATATCTGCCTATAGTTTTCCTAAAGCCCTGATGATTTCTTCTTCCCTGGGGACACCGCCGCCTGCGCGGCCTAAGAAGCCAACTTTAATCCTGCCGTTTACTGCCAGCTTTACATCCTCAAGCATTTGTCCGTATGACATTTCGACAACTAAAAGAGTTTTGCGCTTTGCGTTCTGCGCTATGCGTTTAAATATATCTTCCGGAAAAGGCCATAAGCTTATCGGACGGATAAGGCCAACTCTCTTGTTTTTCTCCCGCAGTTTAATTACCGCGCTCTTGGCAATGCGCGCCATAGTCCCGTAGGCAACGATTATTATTTTCGCGTCTTCCGTAAAAATCTCTTCTGCGCGTTGCTCCCTTTTCCGTATGGTCTTATATTTTTCCTGCAGCTTTAAGTTCCATCTTTCAAGATCACCCTCTGCCATGTAAAAAGACTTCACTATATTAGGATTTCTACCCCTGCATCCAGTCAATGCCCATGACTTAACCGGTAGCTTTTTACTATGAACCATGAACGATGAACTATGAACCAATACAGGTTCCATCATCTGGCCGAGCATCCCGTCGCTAAGCACCATTACGGGATTGCGATATTTATCCGCCAAATCAAAGACAATGGGCATCATATCGTAGGCCTCTTGTACGCTTGCCGGAGCTAGTACTATACAATGATAATCCCCGTGGCCCGGGCGCGTGGCCTGGAAATAATCCGACTGCGCAGGCCAGATATTACCTAAGCCCGGTCCGCCGCGCATGACATTTAGGATTACGGCAGGAAGCCCTGCCCCTGCGATATAGGAAATCCCTTCCTGTTTCAGGCTAATCCCGGGGCTTGAAGAAGAGGTCATTGCCCGTACCCCGGCGGCCGCAGCGCCAAAGACCATATTTATTGCGGCTAGCTCTGACTCTGCCTGAATAAAGATGCCCCTCTTTTTAGGCATCTCTAGCGCCATATAGGCGGGAATTTCATTCTGGGGAGTGATCGGGTAGCCGGCATAAAAAGAGCAGCCCGCCCTAATCGCGCCAAAAGCCATTGCTTCATTCCCGGTCATCAAGATTTTCTTGTTCATAAATACAATGAAAAATCTGCTTATCGCGTATCTCCAATCGCATATCACATATCGTAACGATACGCGATATGCAATACGCGATATGCTATTTATACACTTCTATACAACATTCAGGACAAATTATTGCGCACAGTCCGCAACCCAGGCACGAAGGATCTTCCCTGAAATACGCCGGCCTTGCGCCACGTTTATTCAGCGTCTTTGCCTTGGCGATTAACCCCTTTGGGCAGACGCCTATACAAAGAAAACAACCCTTGCATTTTTCTCTGTCAATTTTTATTTTCCCCATAGTGTCGTTTTTATTTTACCGGCAATAGCCTGAGCGCTTAATCCGTATTTATCAAGCAGGATATCCCTCCTGCCATGCGGTATGAACTCGGAAGGCAGCCCTATTTTTATCAGGGGTTTATCCAATAAATCTGCAATCGCACTGCCAAAACCGCCTTCCAGGATACCTTCTTCTACGCTAAAAACATGTTTTGTGCCTCTGCAGGCGCTTCTTATAATGGCCTCATCCAGCGGCCTTACAAAGCGCGCATTAATCAATGTTCCGGAAAGGCCTTTTTGTTCCAGCGCCTGCATTGCTTCAAACGCAACTGTCACCATACTTCCTAATGCGAATACGCAAAAATCTTTACCTTCACGTAAAACTTCTGCTTTACCCATTGTAACAGGAGCAGCCGGAAGCTTTGCCTCTGGAGAAGTGGCTTTCGGGTATCTTATCGCAACAGGGCCACTGAAATTTATTGCAAGCTTAAGCATCTCTTTTAATTCCTGGCCATCTTTAGGGCTCATGATACAGATCCTGGGTACGGTTCTTAAATACGCGATATCTAAAATCCCTTGGTGCGTCATACCGTCCTCCCCCACTATCCCGGCGCGGTCAATTGCCAGGAGCACGGGTAGATTTTGTAAGGCTATGTCTTGCACAATCTGGTCATATGCCCTTTGTAAGAATGTGGAATATATTGCCACTACCGGCCTAAGGCCGCCCCGGGCAAGCCCGGCAGCAAAACATACTGCGTGTGCCTCTGCTATCCCCACGTCGAAAAACCTATCAGGATACCTGTCGCGGAACTTATCAAGCCCCGTGCCCTCGGGCATTGCCGCACTTATGGCAACTATCTTCCTGTTCTTGTCCGCTTCCTCTAAGAGTGCCTCGCTAAATATATCTGTGTATGTCTGCGCGCCTGCCGGACGCAGGCGGGGTTTACCTGTCTCGATATCAAAAGGGCCTGTGCCATGGAACCTGACAGGTTCCCGTTCCGCCGGAGGATATCCTTTACCTTTCCGGGTCACAATATGCAGCAGTTTGGGGCCGCTTATGGGTATAATATTTTTTAATGTTTTGACTAGCAGGGGCAGGTCGTGGCCATCAAAAGGCCCAAAATAACGAAATCCCAGTTCTTCAAAAAGGATACCTGGGACAAATAGGCCTTTCAATTGCTCTTCAAATTTATTGGCAATTTTTATGAGCCGGCTCCCCTTAGGCATGCGGCTAGCCACAAATCCTTCCAAAGAATTCTTGAAGCGGTTATAAATAGGCATGGATATTATTTTGTTTATATAAGTACTTAATGCCCCAGTGTTAGCGGCAATACTTAATTCATTTGTATTTAAAACAACCAGCAAGTCTTTCTTCATATGCCCGGCGTTATTCAGCCCCTCGAAACAAAGGCCGCCGCTTAAAGAACCGTCCCCGATTACAGCCACCACCTTAAAACGTTCTAGCCCAAAAGAATAATCCCTTGCGCCGGCAAGCCCGAGAGCAAGAGATACCGCCGTAGATGAATGCCCGGTCGTAAAAACATCGTATTTTGATTCTTCGCTGGAAGGAAAACCGCTTATCCCCTGGTATTGCCGCAAAGTAGTAAAGCTTTCATTCCTGCCGGTTAAAATCTTATGCGCATATGCCTGGTGTCCTACGTCAAAGATGATTTTGTCCTTTTCAATATCCAGGCAATAATGCAGTGCGATAATCAGGTCTACTGCTCCAAGGCTTGAAGCCAGGTGCCCTCCATTTTTGGAAACTGTCTCTATAATACGCTGCCTTATTTGGGTAGCTAACCCTGGCAGCTGTTCAACGGCTAGTTTCTTTAAATCCCCTGGCTGGCCAAGCTCATCAAGCAACGTCATTAGTCTTTAGTCTCCTCATCAAACGGCTTTAATTCAAATTCGCCCTTCTTGTTTTTAACCAGTATATCGATCTTCTTTTTTGCGCTTTCTAACCTCTGGTTACAGGTCCTTGATAGCTCGATACCTTCCTGATATTTTTTTAATGCCTCATCAAGCGACAACTCCCCGTTTTCTAACTCCTCAATTATCTTCTCCAATTTTTTTAACGCTTCCTCGAATTTTATTTCAGCCATTTTATATATCCTCCGATAAAATTCTCGTCATTCGGCCGCCCTCACTGACTCAGGCCGCGCTAAACGGCGCTCCTTATTCGTCGCGCCAGCGCCCTCGAATTTTATTTCAGCCATTTTTGACAACCTCCGTTACCTTGCTTAAGATTTCGCCTTTGTGGAGTCTAGTTTTTATAATCTCGCCTGTCTTTATATTTTGGGCTTCCTTGATTATTGCGCCATCTCTAACCTTAAAAGTTATACTGTAGCCGCGGCTTAAGATGTTCAATGGGCTTAGGCTCGAAAGTTTCTCTGCCGCTCCCCTGAATTCTGCCTCTCTTAGTTTTAAAAAGTGCGCCGTGCGGATATAAATCTGCCTGGCTAAATCAAGGATCTTTGCCCTGTGCTGTATTAACAGGTTCCTTGGATTAAGTAGGGCTAATTTTTTCGCTGCGCTATCAACTCCGCTACGCAGCAGCTCTAAGATATGGGTTGCGGCGTTATACAAATCATCCCGGTGGCCATCCAATTCCTGCCGTATCTCTTCTTTTTCCGGAACAATCAATTCCGCGGCAACCGATGGGGTTGCTGCGCGTTTATCCGCCACTAAATCTGCTATGGTCACGTCGCGTTCATGCCCCACCGCAGAGATCACCGGGATTTTGGAATTGTAAATCGCCCTTGCAACGATCTCTTCATTGAATGCCCAGAGGTCCTCTATGCTTCCGCCTCCCCTTCCTACGATCAATGCTTCAATGCGCTCCTTTAGAGGCAGGGTTTCATTAAAACGATTGATATCTTTTATTGCCTCGGCAATCTCAAGCTTAGCACTTTCTCCCTGCACCTGCGCCGGATTAATGACTATATGTATATCGCCGAAACGCCTGTCTAAAACTTTTAAAATATCTTTTATCGCAGCGCCCGACAACGAAGTGATTACCCCGATCCGGGAGGGCATATACGGCAACGGCCTTTTGTGCTGGACAGCAAAGAGTCCCTCTTTTTCCAGTTTCTCCTTTAACTGCTCCAGGGCCAGCTGTAAACTCCCTATTCCCTTTGGCTCTATTTTATCAACAACTAACTTATAGCCGCCGTGAGGCGGGTAAACATCGACCCTGCCGAAACAAATGACTTTTAAGCCGTTCTCAATTTTAAATTTAATGCCTTTATTGCGGTAGCTGAATATCGCTGCGGAAATGACTGCCCCTCTATCTTTTAAAGAAAAATAGAAGTGCCCAGATGGATGGTCGTTAGAGTTAGAAACCTCTCCTTCAACCCAGACCTGTCCGAAAGCCGACTCCAGGACCAATTTTATATCCTGGGTTATTTCGGAAACCGTATAAATACGCCTGGTTTTCTCTTCAAGAAGATTTGTTTTTTGCTGTTCCATCTTCTGCAGAGGTTGTGTTTCGGTTTTTGTCTTCTCCTGTCACGACCGGCTTCTCTTCCGCGGGCTTTTTCTTCAAGATGAGTAGCTGCACGGAGTAAGGGTTTAAGGTTAATTTTTCCTGCGCCACTTCGCTAGATGCAATCTCTGTTTTCTCACGAGGCAGAAGTTCGCAGCCCGGCAGGGAAGAAGAATCAATCGCATACCAATCACAGGTATAATCGCCTTTTAAATTCTTGATATTTATTGCGACGGCGCGGCTTGATTCCTGGAATTTCAGGGCCTTGTTTCTTAAATCCTGTGCATTCTCAAGGAGCGTCTTTACTGCCCCGCTTACATGTAACAGCCCGATATCCTGATTACTATCCAGCGCCGTTTCCAGTTTACCGGTTTTTATCAGACCGGCCACTATCCGTCTTTGCGCTGGGGTAAGAAGTGCGATGTTCCTGGCGATATAATCCATCGCGATTTCAGGGTCTATATAATTATATGCGATGATGCTCATCCCGTCATCGGTTTTAGTGACAATTAAACCTACGAACTCATCATCCGTTTTAACCATAAACATATCCTTGCCAAGCATCGCAAGCATACCGAATGCCTTACAGAGCAATTTCGGTTTTCCTTTATCTTCGGGAGGTTCCTGCTCAAAAGAAAAGACCCCGGTATTCCTTACTACGCCCTCTTTGTTATCTTTAAAATCCTCCAGAGAAAAAAACGTCTGGTTATTAATACCTGCTTCCTGCATATTCTTTAGACGGCTGAAGATATAGCTTGATGTAATATAGGATTTTTCTTCTCTCTCCGCCAAGACATTGGCATCCCGGTCATAATTCCATTCCGTAACGAGCAAAGGTGTATTTCTGTCAAAACCAAAATACCCCAGCCAATCACGGATAAGGACGGTCGCTGTCTTTCTATAGATAGTGTTCTCTTTATCCGCCTCGGGGTCGGAGGTATAGCTGTGCCAGCTGATGAAATCAAGCGGCAGACGGAAACGGTAGCAAAATCTGATTAATTCGTAAACCAGGCTCTTTTCGGGCGTAGCAATGGTGTTGCCTTCGATATCCTGAAACCACCAGCTAGTGCTGGGCCCGCCTACGGGTATGTGCTGCTTTGTCTGCGCCTCTAATTCCTGGATACTCTCCGCCACCGCCTTGTATAAAGCGAGATATTCCTGCTTCCTGCCGAGGAAGAAATCATCCATATCCGGGGCATCCCAGACCTCATACCAGATATTATATTTTTTCACGCAACTTAAATCGTATATAATGGCTTTTACAGCGGACTTAAACGCATTCATATCCCACGGCGGGCTCTTTTTATCCAGGATCCTTCCCATACCGGCTGGCGTACCGAATAAATCCAGAATAATGGTCCCGCCGGATGCAGTTATACTTTTAAATAGATTGTCATAATTGAGCAGCAATTTCCCCTGCAAATTCCTGTCCTTGGAAAGCTGCGCTGCCTCCCAGAGATTGTATTGGATACGGTATAGGCCGCTAGAGCCCGCCTGATTCTGCCAGATATCCAGCGTCTCTTTTGCTGCCAATGCCTGCGGCCAGAGAGATTCACGGTGGAATCCGCGTCCGCTTAAATCCATGTTCGGTTTAAAGATAGCCGGTAGCGGCATTGTTACGGAAGCGGCGTCTATATTGAACTCCAATTGTTCCTGCTGGGCTTCTAGCGGTAGAGAGCACAGTAAAACGCACAATGCCGCCAATAGGGTAATTGTAATTTTATGCATTGAGTTTTTTTTGTATCCTGACTATTGATTTTGCTTTTCCGGTAGCCTCATCTATATCCAGGATCACCCCGTGCAATTGGACGTTATCTTTGGCTACCTCAAATCTGACCGGCACTGCCGTAAGAAACCTCTCCAGGACATCCTCTATTCTTCTGCCGATTACAGAATCGTATGGCCCGGTCATACCTGCATCGGTAAGATAGGCGGTGCCTGCAGGCAGTATTTTCTCGTCGGCGGTCTGAATATGGGTATGGGTCCCGATTACCGCGGATACTTTCCCGTCCAGATACCAGCCCAAAGCGACTTTTTCAGAAGTCGCTTCTGCGTGGATATCCACAATAATTATTTTTGCCTCTTTCGATAAGCTCTCGGCGCAGGAGATCGCTGTTTTAAACGGGCACTCCAGGGCATCCATGAATACGCGGCCGTTGACATTAATCACGCCGACTTTTTGGCCGTCCGGCATAACGTACACATTACTACCCCTGCCAGGTGCGCCGGCCGGAAAGTTAGCCGGCCGCAAAATCCGCTCTTGCTCATTGATAAAATCGAATATCTCTCTTTTTTTCCAGATATGGTCTCCGGAAGTAAGCACATCTACTCCCGATGCAAACAGCTCCTGCGCTACTTTTAAGGTAATCCCCGAGCCACCGGCAGCATTTTCGGCATTTGCAATTATAAAATGCAGCCCAAACTCTTTCTTGAGGACAGGCAATAGTTTATTTATCGCCTCTCTGCCTGGACTGCCCACTATGTCGCCTATAAATAGTATCTTCATGTTCTAGTTCATGGTTAATGGTTCATGGTTCATGGTTGATAGTACTATGAACTATCCACTATGAACTATGAACTATTTCGCGTACTCAATAGCCCTGGTTTCTCTAATTACTGTCACCTTTATCTGTCCCGGGTATTCCATACCTTCCTCTATTTTCTTGCGTATCTCACGCGCAAGGCTTACTGCATCGCCATCAGAAATCTTCTCCGGCTGCACAATAATGCGTATTTCCCTGCCAGCCTGTATGGCAAAAGATTTCTCTACGCCTTTAAAGAGATTGGCTATGGATTCCAGTTTTTCCAGGCGTTTTACATACGTCTCAAGCGTCTCTCTTCGCGCGCCTGGCCTGGCTGCGCTTATGGCATCGGCTGCAACCGTCAATACCGCATAGATACTCTGCGGTGCAGTTTCTTCATGGTGCGCCTCAATAGCAGATACTACCTCAGGGGACTCATTATATTTTCGGGCTAAATCCGCCCCGATTTTTGCATGCGTTCCTTCTACCTGATGGTCAACCGCTTTTCCTATATCGTGCAATAACCCTATGCGCCTGGATAATTTAAAATCCAGCCCCATCTCAGAAGCCATGGCGCCCAGGATAAAGGCGGTCTCCTTGGAATGCTGCAGCGCGTTCTGCCCGAAGCTGGTGCGGTACTTAAGCCGCCCTAGAAGCTTAATCAACTCCGGATGAAGACCGTTTACGCCTGCCTCAAAGGCTACGCGCTCTCCTTCTTCGCGGATCTTTTCATCCATCTCTTTCTTGGTTTTCTCCACCACTTCTTCAATCCTGCCGGGATGGATCCTGCCGTCGGCAATCAGCTTTTCAAGGCTTAACCGGGCAATCTCCCTGCGGACAGTATCAAACGCGGAAAGCGTCACTGCTTCCGGGGTGTCATCAATAATCACATCTACTCCTGTAGCCATTTCCAGGGCGCGGATATTCCTGCCTTCCCTACCGATAACCCGGCCTTTCATCTCATCATTAGGTAAAGTCACGACGCTGACGGTAGATTCCACCGTGTGCTCTGCGGCGCATCTTTCTATGGCCAGGCTAATCATCTCTTTTGCTTTCTTATCCGCCAGGGTGCGTAATTCATCTTCTTGTCTTTTGATAAGCACGGCCTTTTCATTATTCAACTCTTCGTTAAGGCGGCTTAACAATATTTGCTTGGCCTCTTCGGCAGATAACGAGGATATCTTCTGCAATCTTTCTTTCTCTTCGGAAATCAGCCCGTGCAGCTGCGTTTCTTTCTCCTTAGCGGATTCTTCCTGCTTACGCACATTATCTTTCAATGTCTCTATTTCTTTTTCTTTCTTCTCCAGGAGATCCAGCCTCCTGTCAATATTCTCCTCTTTTTGGACGAGCCTCTTCTCTAAGCCTACAATCTCCTGCCTTCTGTCTTTGGTTTCATGTTCAAAATCCTGGCGCATGCGGTAGAGAAGATCCTTTGCCTCTAGCTCAGCCTCCCTGCGTTTATCAAGCGCCTCTTTCTTGGCTCCCTCCAGGATATGCTGTGCCTCTAATTCAGCATTCTGAATCTTCTTTTCTGCAACGTGCTTACGCATAAAATAACCTGCGGCTAGCGCCGCAAGCGCGGTAACAATCAATATCGCGATATTAGCCATAAATATCCTACCTCCTCTTGAAGAAGGCAAAACCTGAAGGCCCAATTGCCCTCTGAATAATGCTACGTTTTGCCTTTATCCCGACTCATAGCCAGGGGGCAAGCCCCGGTCGAGAAATCAGGATTTAATTTTGTAGTGCTATTAGTTGTATATTACCTTGTCGACGTTTACATCCGTCTTGGTGGTAGGAAGTTGGGGTAAGATTTGGAAATCGAATGCAAGGCCTATTTTTCTGGTTTTTCTGGAAAGCTTGGTGAGAAAACGGTCATAGTAACCCTTACCACGCCCCAAGCGCGCACCATGCTTGGTAAATGCAAGCCCCGGAACAACTACAAGCTCCAGGTAATTCAGGTTTACGCTTTGCTTAATGGCGGGTTCCATTATCCCATAGGGTCCCCTTTCAAACTCATGGCGGCCCCCGAGCAAACAAGCCTTGATTATTC
>Ga0187886_1000572_pt1 | contig 42174 bp, 27 predicted proteins | sample June2016WEW_20_1_FD_133001 | JGI IMG/M metagenome (GOLD analysis project Ga0187886, IMG submission 133001) | Peatland microbial communities from SPRUCE experiment site at the Marcell Experimental Forest, Minnesota, USA - June2016WEW_20_150 | ecosystem: Environmental > Terrestrial > Soil >... | reverse complement strand
GTCGCCCTGCCCCCCTTCTCGGGCGGGGCATGGACCCCGCCCTGCGACCAAGGGGGCATGCCCCCTCTGGAACCCCCACGAGCGGCTCCCCGCGGCAAGCCGCGGGGCATATTCGCCGCTCGTCAATGTCGAAACGACTTTGACGGCGATTGACTTTTCGAGCCGAAAGAAGTACTTTTAATAGAGATTTACAGGCCTTATCAGGTTCGATATAACGCCTGCAAAGGAGGAATATATGCGTCTAGGCCCGCTCGGACTCCCGGAACTGCTTATCATTTTATTGATCGTCGTCATCATTTTCGGCGCTAAAAAGCTGCCGGATCTCGGCAAATCCATGGGCGAGGGAATCAAGAACTTCAAAAACTCCTTGGGCGGCAAGGACAAAGATAAAAACGTTCACGACGATAAAACTCAGCCTCCTTCCAAGGACTGATGAAACGAACGATCGAAAAACTCGCCCAGGAACGGCGGGAAAAAGAACAAGCCTTCTCCGACAAGCTTCTTGAGCTTAAGGAGCGCGCCCAAGCCTCCGAGAGTAAGGGTCTGGCCGATGCCCTGGCCGGCCTCCTCGAACTCCAAAACGCCCTGACCGACGCCAAGGATAAGGAATGGGACGCCCTGGCCAGCCATCATGTCGGGCTGATCTTCAAAAGCATGGAATGGCGGGTGGACAAGCTCGCCGCGGCTTACGAAGACGTCCAAATCCTGATGAAAAGGTTCATCCGGCTCAAGGATCAATTGGACCGTCTCCTGGCCGTTCTCGAAGAAAAGAAAATGCCTTCATCCGCGGCGGTCAGGGAAATTCTCGAACCCCTCGCGGATGGCCCATACACGGAATTCGAAAACCGGTTCCGCGGCTCCGAGGACGACGTCAGGAGGCAGCAGGCGCCTTACCTTTCCTATTTTCGCCCCGGCGGCAAAGTCATGGATCTCGGCTGCGGCCGCGGCGAATTTCTCGATCTCCTCAAGACGAACGGAATCGAGGGGTTCGGCGTGGACGGCAACAGCCAAATGGTCGAGAGGTGCCGGGACAAAGGGCTGAACTGTCAAGCGGGGGATCTCCTGGAGAAACTCGCGGAATGGCCGGACGGATCGCTCGACGGAATTTTCTCTTCCCAGGTCATTGAACATCTGCCGCCGTCGTATTTCAAAAAAATGATCGAGCTCTGCCGCGCCAAGCTCGTCCCGGGCGGCGTGCTCCTTCTCGAAACGGTCAACCCCACCTCTGTTTTCGCCCTGGTCCAGATCTATTTCCTGGACGTCACGCACCATCGTCCCGTCCATCCGCAGGCGCTCAAATTCCTGATGGAATCCGCGGGCTTCAGCGACGTGGAAATCAAATATTCCGCGGAACTCGGGGATGAACGGCTGCAGAACCTTCCGGGCGCCGATGCCGCGGCGACCATCATGAATCGCGACATCGACCGGCTGAACGGCCTTCTTTTCGCCGCGCCGAATTACGCCGCCGTCGGCACGAAAGCTTGACGATTCTCCGGCATTTTAAAAAGTCAATCTGAGTCCGAGACTGACCGTGCGTTTGCCGTAGAGGGTGCTCGTGACCTGGTAGTCGGATCGCAATAATGTCAGGCCGGATTTCCCCGCGCCCTCGGCGGCTGGGGCCCAACTGTAAATATCGTTCAGGCCCGCGAGGGAAGCCGTAAAACCCAGCAGATTGGTGACATCGGCATACACCGCCATTTTGCTCGAAGCGCCCAGAGACCATTGCTTTTCCAGCCGCAGGTCGAGAGACGACCAGGCTTTTTCCCTCTGCGCCCCCGGAGTCTCAAGATTGATGGAGTAGTAGGTCCATTCGACATCGTGGGCCGCGCACCAGTCGGCCGGCGGGAGAATCAGAGCCCATCTCTGCCAGGGACGGCCGCTCTGATAATGATAATAGGCGCTGAGATCGAATCCGAAGGGAAGTTCCACTGTGCCGAAGAGCTTGATCTGTAAAGGTCTGTCCGTGTCCAGCGCCCCGTCCCGGTTGATGAAATAATTGGGGCTGTTGGCCGCCTCCGTATAAGCCGTGGTTTCATCGGTTTCACCGCCGATATTCCCTTCGGCTTTGCTCAGGATCAGCGAACCGGACAGCTGCCAGCCTCGGGCCATGCGTTTGCGAAAAGAGAACTCCAGGGCCCGGTAACTCCGCTTGAGTTCAGGAACGTTTCGCAATTGAAGGAAGGCCTGAGGAGCTTGAAGGGATTTGGCGTAAAACGTCAGGGTTTGGCTGGAAAGAGAGCCGGTGCCGGGGACGGTGGTCGTGAAAGGAACCCAATATCGGCTGCTGGCCGCTTGATCCGGCGAATACCAATATTCTCCGGTATCCGGAGCGTAAAGGACATCTTCGAGGATATTCGTCTGCACCTTGGAGACCGCATGAAGGCCCATGGTAAAATCCTTGAAGAGCTCATGCTCGAGGCCGATCGAAAATTCATCCGTGCTCGGCGCCTTGATCCCGTCGGCCACCCGATGCTGACTGAAGGAACTGGAAAGATACCGATAGTCAATATTGGGAAGGCTGAATTCATCTTCTTGGTCGGGCTGGCCGTCGCCGTTGGCATCCAGCCAGTAAAAAGAAATATATTGAGGATACAGTGGATTGAGAGGCATTAAATAACGGTGAGAGAGGGCATCCGCATAGCGGGCATAGCCGGCCTTGAGGATGGTTTTCCCGGTTCCCAGGATGTCGAAGGCCAGTCCGACCCGCGGGGAAAGAGCATTCCAGGATAGGACATTGGCCCCTCCGCCCAAAGTGAACGCATTCCAGGGATTGAAACCATTGGAAAAATCATCAGGATAGGCCGATGCCACATAAGGGCTGAGCACCGCATCTCCGAGGAAAATGGAAAGGGCGTCTCCGGATATCGTTTTGGAGCCCGTAGGAAACCAACCCCAGGAACGCTCGAAGCGGAGCCCGAGGGTGAACGTCAGACGCTTGGTAACGGAGAAAGTGTCTGTCGCGTAAATCCCCAATCGCACCGTCTGTCCTGAGATGACGGTGGAGCCTTGCTGAATGCCGCACAGCCAGAAGCCCAGCAGCCCGCGGTCCGGATAATAATAGCCGTTCGGGTTGCGGCTGTCCAGGTACCAGAGCATATTGTCTCTTCTCCACCAGTCGATATTCGAGCCGGAGTCGTCAACGTCCGCGCCGACGTTGAGCGTATGGGACATGCCGAGAACGTCTTCAGCGAAAACCCGGAGCGAGGCATCGACCTGAATTCGCTGCCTCTTGACGATGGAATTATAATCGGCGCCGCTCAGGGGTCCATAGAGGTCTGCGGCGTCATCCGTCCAGGGAAGGCTGAGCGCATCCCCCTGAAGATAGGTGGGCGTACTCCTGCTGATATACGCGGCCCGGAGGTAGACCTGAGTGTTTTGGTTGAGATCATAGTTCAACATTCCGTTGACGGCGAAGTTTTTTTCATGATCCAAGACGTGGGTGGAGATGAAAGGCAGGCGGGGTGAAGGGTCTTCGTAGACCGGTTGATAAACGTCGCCCAGGTTGACCCAGGTCGTGAACTTGGCGTTGGAGACGGGCCGGATCGTGAGTTTGAAAAACCCCGAGAATTCCTTGCGGGTCCAATCATAGCTGTCGTGTTCTCTTTCCCAGATATCCACGTAGGGGCCGAGGAACGTGCCGATCTTGGATTCCGAGAAGCGTCGCGCGGAAAGAAAATACCAGGCGCGATCGACCATGATGGGGCCGCCCAAGCTAAAAGAAGGTTCGACGAAATCCTTCTCCCCCGCCGGCCGGCCGACGCCAAGATCCTGGATTTGAGATGGCGTCCACAGGTCCTTGTTCCAGCCGTCCTTCATGAAAAATAGGCTCAATTCTCCGGAAGACGAGTTGCCTCCCGATTTGCTGATCACATTCACATAAGAGCCCAGCGCGGGAATCTGGGAAACGGGCTGCCCGGCGGAGATAAATTCGATTTCCTCCATCAGATCGAAGTTGAGACCGGCGAGAGGCGTGCTCATGAACATATCGGTCATGTTGACCCCGTCCAGGGCATAGACATTGTCGCTGACCGTTCCGCCATAAATGGAGGGGTCCTTATCAAAAAAGAATCCGGCCGAAACGGCGCCGGGAGCCAAGCTTAAGACATGGCTGAGATCGCGGGCCAGGGGAAGGTTATGCAGCTGGGCCCGATCAATGATAAACGCGGTTTTGGCGGAAATCGCGTCAAGGACGGGTGGAGGGATCAGGGACGGGATATCGATCTCCGACTCCGATACGGACAATGCGAAATTGAAGGAGAACGACATCCCCGTGCCAAGAACGATCCCATCGCGGACGATGGTTTGGAACCCGGGCATTTCCACGGACAGGGTATAGATTCCGGAAGCCAGAGCGGAAAAGCCGAAACGTCCGGTTTTTCCGGTCGTCGCGATCATCTGTCCAAGAATGGCCGGCGAGGATAAATACGCGGTGGCCTCGACGAGGACTTTATCGGAATTATCCGTGACCCTTCCCTGGATAGATCCGGTATGGTCTTGCGCTCGAACGAACGATACCCCGCTGACGAAGAAGATCAAATATATCATAAAGGCGGCGATCGCTTTTCTCAAGTCGGTCCTCCTGGGATTGCCGGCGGAAGCCGCGATCTCCCGTGTGATAGCCGGAGCGCGATGCTCGCCAAGGTCAAACCCTATCATGAATATATAAACATCGACCGGAACGCTTTCGTTACACAGGCGACAAGGCGCCATTTTAGCACAAGAATTCCCGTGAACATAACAATAATTTTGAAAAAAGCGCGGCCCATCAAAGATTTTGGATGTTGCTTAATGCAACCAATTCGGATAAGCTATTGTTTTTAGCTGTAGGAGTTCGTCATGGGAAAAAGAGTCCTAGCCGGCACCTTCTTGATAGCTTGTATTTCTTTTTTGACCCCCGGGAACGGAATCCCCGCGGTCGCGGGGCGGATTTCTCATCCGCCTTCCGCCCTCGCGAATAGAATCCTTCAGGTCCAGCCTCATTTCGGCGACATGCCGGTCGTTCTCATTCCAAACATGGGCCAACTGGACGGCGAAGTCGATTATTATATCCAGGGAAAAGATAAAGCGATCTACTTCGGGGCTAACGGGGTGACCTTCGCTCTGGCCGGAGCGGACGAGAAGAAGGCGGCGGGAATCCCGGAAAGCGGAGAGCCAGGGAAAAGAATCCCGCCGGACCGAATGAACGCTCTGGCGCCCTTGACGGACCGCCGCCCTGGAGAAGCTTCGCGTTGGGTGGTGAAGCTGGATTTCGTGGATGCCGCTCCCGCGGTGAAACCCGTCGGGACGGACAAAACGGGAACCGTGATTTCGTATTTCCAGGGCGAGCGCGGAAACTGGAAGACAGGGCTTTCTCCATATTCCCGGATCGTTTATGCCAATCTCTGGCCGGGGATCGACCTCGTCTATTCGGGAACCATGGATAAGCTGAAATACGAATTCATCGTTCATCCCGGCGCGGACCCGTCGCGAATCCGTTTAACCTACCGGGGCGCAAGTTCCGTTGCGATTAATGACGCGGGAAGATTGGCCGTCTCGACGCCGGCGGGCGGATTCGAGGACGGCGTTCCCGTCGCTTACCAGGAAAATTCCGGAAATCGGATGAACGTGCCGCTGGCCTATAAGATCCTGGATCATGCTGTTGGAAGCGCGGACCATGACACCGCCGGAGAAAATGAAGGGGCGGCCGTCACCTACGGTTTTTCGGTCGGGAGCTACGACCGGACCCGGACCCTCGTCCTGGATCCGATGATTTTGATTTATTGCGGCTATATCGGCGGCCCGAGTTACGATTACGGCTACGGCATTGCGGCGGATAAAGACGGTTGCGCCTACGTCACGGGTTACACCTATTCGACGGCTCCCGGATTTCCGGCCAAGGTCGGGCCGGATCGGACCTTCAACGGCGGAAACACGGATGTTTTCGTGGCCAAATTGACCGCGGATGGGACGGCCCTGAATTACTGCGGCTATATCGGCGGTTCGGGCGATGATTACGGATACGGCATTGCGGTGGACGCCTCCGGCAATGCTTATGTCACGGGCTACACGAATTCGACGCAACGCACCTTTCCGGTCGCCAAGGGACCTAGCCTCATCCACAGTGGCAACTATGACGCCTTTGTGGCCAAGGTCAACGCCGGGGGCACGGCGCTCGACTATTGCGGCTATATCGGCGGTGCGTTGCAGGATTACGGCCGGGGCATCGCCGTGGACGCTTCGGGCAACGCGTATATCACCGGATATACGAATTCGACGGAGTCCACGTTTCCGGTCGTCGGGGGGCCGTCGCTCATCCATGGCGGCAACTTTGACGCCTTCGTGGCCAAGGTCAACGCCGACGGCACGGCCCTCGATTATTGCGGCTACATCGGCGGTGCGTTGCAGGATTACGGCCGGGGCATCGCCGTGGACACTTCGGGCAATGCCTATATCACCGGATACACGAATTCGACGGAGTCCACGTTTCCGGTCTCCGGCGGATCCGATATCACCGAAAACGGAGGCTTCGACGCCTTTGTGGCCAAGGTGGACCCGCAAGGCGCATCTCTTGTGTATTGCGGGTACATCGGCGGGTCCGGCGAAGACGTCGGAACAGCGATCGCCGTGGATCCCTCGGGCTGCGCTTATGTCACGGGATATACAGACGACTCGAGCGCGAGTTCCTTCCCCGTGAGCGGGGGTCCGGATCTGGTTTATAACGGCGGGTTTTATGACGCTTTCGTGGCCAAGGTCCGGGCCGAGGGCTATTCATTGCTCTATTGCGGATACATCGGCGGTCTCGGGTACGACGTCGGAACCGGCATCGCGGTGGACGGCCGGGGTTACGCTTTCGTCACGGGCTATACGTCTTCGGCCGAAGGGACCTTCCCTGTCAAGGGTGGCCCGAGTTTGACGCTCAGCGGCAGCTATGATGCTTTTGTGGCGAAGGTGGACATCACCGGCGCATCGCTCGAGTTTTGCGGGTACGTCGGCGGTTCCAACTCGGACCTGGGCATGGGCATCGCCCTTGATACGGATGGTTCGGGAAATATCTACCTGACGGGAAATACTTATTCGACGGAAACGACCTTTCCCGTCACTTCCGGCCCGGATCTGACCTATAACGGCAACCGGGATGCCTTCGTCGCTAAAATCAATGAAATCTCCGTTGACGTGACGTCTCCGAACGGCGGAGAAAGCTGGCACGTGGGATTTACAGAGAACATCACCTGGCTGACGTCGGGCAAAGTCGGCAACGTGAAAATCGAATATTCGCCGGATGACGGCACGACTTGGACGGAGATTGTGTCGTCGACCGAAAATGACGGAACCTACGCTTGGTTCGTGCCCGAGGAAGCGGTATCCACGAGTGGCCTGATCCGCGTCAGCGAGGCGGAAACGGGGGATCCCTCGGATACGAGCGACGCGGTTTTCACGGTCTCGGACGCCCCGATCATCGTCGTGACATCCCCGAACGGCGGTGAAAGCTGGACCGTAGGATCGACGCAAAACATCACCTGGATATCGATGGGCGTGGATACGAACGTAAAAATCGAGTACTCGACGGATGCCGGCACGACATGGGTCGAAATCGTGGCTTCAACCGAAAATTACGGGACCTACGAGTGGATAGTGCCGGATGCCGTGTCCGATATCTGCCTGGTGCAAATCAGCGAGGCGGATACCGGGAGTCCCACGGATATGAGCGATAGTATCTTCTCGATCACGGCGGCCTCAAGCCCTCGCGCAGCCGCGCCGACCATCGGGACGAACCGATCCGCGGCACCTCCCAAGGTCATCAAACGGCTGAAATCCGATAAGACGGCGGATCCTACTTGAATTCCAGGTTTTTTCTGAGAACCTCGTTTCCCGTCGTGTTGGTCAGCGTGATATAAAGGAAACTCCCGCCCTGGCTCAGGCGGCCGATCTTCTCCTCATCCTGGATCTTGATCGCGATATCCATGATATATTTTTTCCCCGTCATCCGGTCAAGCTCGCCTTCATCGAGTTTGATGTCGAAGCCGGCCTTGTTCTGCCAGACGGGAGCTTTCTTCGCGTCCCGCAGTTCAAGCCCGACCTGAAGCGTCGTCCACATTTTTTTCCCTTCGGATTTGTACCAGATGCGCTCGTAGGGAACTTCCAAGGAAAGGAGGCCCTCGATCCTTCCTCCGTCTCGCGCCGTGATCTTGAGGCTCGCCTCGAAATCGAAGAACGCCCGCCCTTCCGAGAGCGTGTTCCAGGCCTCGACTCCGGCCTTATTCGCTCCCGGCTGGAACATCGAATTGATGTCCCGGAGAGAACCAAGATCGTAGGTCGCGAGTTTATAAGTTCCGGTGCATGTCTGATCGATGAAAACGACGGGAAAATCGCCGTAATACCAGACTTCCTGACAGCCAGTGGAAACGATGCCGCCCGTAGGCTGAAGGTAAGTGAGCCGCTCGTTCGGCGGCCCGAAGATAACGTAAATCCGACCGCGATCCGTGATCCAGCCCGCCAGGCCCTCGCCACGGAACAATTTCGTGGCCACCTCGATCCGGATGAAGTATTCGATCTTGAATTCGTTCTCCTCCGTGGACGGGTCGGGGTCCCGGCGTTTCCAAAATTCCTCGATGAATCGCGGCTTTTCAGAATCCGGAAGCTCGAGAAAGATCTTCCGTTCGTCGCGGGTTATGATATAGCGGACCTTGCTCAGGAAATCGGCGTTGACCGGGCCGAGATTCCGCTCCAGATTGACGAGGCGGCAAGCGGAGCAAAAAGACAAACCAACCAGAGCGGCCAAGACCAGGGCCCGGCCTGAACGTTCTCTCATTTTTTCTCCTTCAGGGCGTCCGCCTTTTTCTGGATATCGGGCTGGCCGGGGTCGATCCGCAGGGAGTTCTCCCAGGCGGCCAAGGCCTCCGCCGGACGGCCTAATCGGAGCCGACATTCACCGACGGCGTTGAGGAGATTCGTGTTGACCCCGAAATGGGTGAGCGCCCGATCGAACAGATCCAAAGCCATGGCGAACTCTCCCCGGATCTGGTGCGCCCGTCCGGCGAGAAAATAAATCTCATAATTCGGGGGCCGGGACGGATCGACGAAGCGGGACAGGATCGCCGGGATTTTGTCGGCATCATTCAAAGCCAGGCAGAGCCGGGCCAGAGCCAAGGCCGCGTCCGGCGAATCCGGCATCTGCCCAAGTGCTTTCTCCAAATAAGGCCTGGCTTCGTCGAGGCGGCCGGCGGCGAAGAGCTGGCTCCCGATGATCTGAGCATAAACGGGATCGGAAGCATCGGGCATGAGCTTGGAATAGAACCAGGGACGAGGCACGGTTTCCAGATACGAAACGTCGAACTCCTCGGTCGCGGCGATCAGTTCCCGCTCCTCCGCGACAACGGAAACCCTGAGGTTGTAATGCGCCGGCACGAATTTCCCGAGCGGAAATCTCTCGAGAACGTCGGGGAATTCGCCGTATTCCCCGACGCCCCGGGACTCGGCCAAGTCCGGCTGGCCGTTCTTTTGAAAAACGAACTTGATCCGGCCCTCTTCGCGCTGCCGCGGCGTGAGGCCGAAGACCTGAAAGGCCACGGCCAGCGTATCGTTCCTGGTGAACACGCGATTCGGTTGGCAGTAGATCTGCCGGCCGCCGAATTGAAAAGGCTTGATCGCTTTTTTCGCGCCGTCCGCGTTGGTCACCATGTAGCCCAGGATGGGCGATGTCATCTGCAAGGCCGGCGATTCGCCGGGAACAACCAGCGTCCGCTCAAGGGATGAGAATTCCTTGGAAACCTCGTTCTTGAGGAGGATGGAAAGTTTGTAGGTCCCCGGGATCAAGGGAAACAGATCATGAAGATCGAACGGTTGGAGATGGACGGCCTTCACCCGGGCCTCATCCATGTTCACGCTCGCCGTTTTCTCGAATTGGTAAATCGTCTTTCCATCGAGCGTGGCCGCTTTGCCGTTGAGCTTGATGGTCGTGTAGTATTTATCACCGACCGCGTTCACCGAGAGCTTTTTCGGCTCTATGGCATAATGGACGAAATAGATCCCGGACGGATCTTTCGCAAGCTTGACCAGGGACTCGCTGTCAAGGTAATTCGTCGAGTATTCCACCTCCACGACGTCCTTGTATTCAAGAAATTTTTGAGCGTACGTTGTTTCGAGCCGGCTCCGCGGAGCGTTCTCGACCTTTTGGATCAACATATCCGAGGCCAGGGTAGGCCGTCCCGAGCTCGACGCGCTTTCTCCGGGGATCAAAGACAGGGAGACATCGGCCAGGTTCGGTTCGATCTCCTTGAGAGCCTGGTAAGCCTTCCGGTAATCCAGGGGGTCGCCGAAGTAACCGCTCATAAGCGCCCGGGGCCCGTCCTTTGCGGGACTGTAAAGCTTGTAATCCCCCAGGCCTCCGTCCTGATAGAAAACGAGATGAAAACCCGCCGGCAGACCGAGGCCGTCCTTGTTCTGGTAGAACCAGATTTCGGCGGGATAAAGGCTTGCTTTCCCTTCGAATTTCTGGACGTCGTTCGGCTCGCCGAGAATGATATAAACCCGTCCGCGGTCCGTTTTCCAGCCCGGGACGGGCGCGGAGCGGCCGAAATTGCGGTCGGCATAGCTCATCCGCCTATAGTGCTCATTCTTGAACTCGTTCAACGGCGTCTCGGGCGTCGGATCCCGGTGCTTCCAGAAGGCTTCTATGAAAAGGTCCCGTTCCCTGTCCGTGCGGAGTTTTAAAAAGACGTCCCTCTCGAGCGGGGCGATGATATAAGCGACGTCTTCGTCCAGCCACTTTTGGTGCGCGTCGGGAAGCTTGGGTTTCTGGGCGGCTGCCCGGCTCGCGAGCGGAAAACAGGCCGTCGCGAGGCAGGCCAGGACGATGAGGCAGCGCCGGCGATGCCGAACGGCGATCAGGCTAGAAAATCCGCTCACCTTCTCAAAATAATTCTTTGATCGGCGAAAAGCAAGCCGCGCATGGCGATCGGATCCGATCGCCGGGGCCGGGCCGCGCTCCGGCCGCGGATCTTCTTCTCAAATGACGGAGGACGCCCGCAAGTAATATTTGCAGATGTATTTTTCCTGGACCTTGAACGACCAATGGACGTCGCGGATGAAAAGGCCGGCCTCGTTTTCTTTCTTCCGCTTGATGAGGTCGATGAGCGCGGCGTGCTCGCCGATCGACGCCTGTTCCCATTCCTTGACGAACCCCTGCTGGCGCGGAAAATCGTAGAGCCGTTTTTTCAACGTATGGACGAGCTTGATCAGGTTCTCGTTGCCGCATCGGCTGAGAAAGACGTTGTGGAACTGGAGGTTTTTGTCGTAATAAAGGTCGAAATTGTTCTGCTCGATGGCGTCCTTCATCCCGGCGTTCAGCGTCTCGATAAATGCGATGTCGGCCGCCCGGATGCGGGGGAAGGCCGCCGCTAAAGCCGCGCTTTCCAGGGCCCCGATGATTTCGTAATAATTCCGGATGTCCTGGAGCGAAAGGGTGTTGACGACGACTTTGCGGCGGGGAAGGATCGTGACAAAACCCTCCATCTCGAGCTGAAGGAGCGCGTCCCGCAGGGGCGTCTTGCTCACGCCCAGCTTTTTCGAGGTTTCCTCCATATCGATGACCGAACCGGGAAGGATGTCTCCCGTCCGCATCCGTTCACGGAGAAATTCATAGACCTGTTCCTTGAGAGATTTGATGTTCAAGAGCGGCTTGTTGATCACGGCATCGGCCCTCCCTTCCGGGTGTGGATGTTAGAATATTCGACATGAAAAGGAAAAGTCAATATGACCCCCTCGCTTCGCTTAGAATTTTTTCCGCATCTGTGTTATAAGAATTCCGAACAAGGAGCGGCCCATGATCCAAATCGATCGCGTCTCCAAAAGCTACAACAAGGGCAAGATCAAGGCCGTCGACGATCTCAGTCTGATCGTCCGGCCCGGAGAAATCTTCGGCTTTCTCGGACCCAACGGCGCAGGCAAGACGACGACGATCAAAATGATCGTGAGCCTTCTCAAACCGGACGCCGGGACAATCACCATCAACGGTCTCGATACGCGGAAAGATCCCCTGAAATGCAAGGAGATGACCACCTATGTCCCGGATTATCCCTCCGTGTACGAGCGGCTGACCGGCCTGGAGTACCTGAATTTCATCGGAGACGTCTACGGCGTGCCCAAGGCGGAACGGCTGCGCCGGATCGAGAAATGGCTCGCGATCTTCGAACTCACGGCAGTCGTAACGAGTCCCATCCAGAGCTACTCCCACGGCATGAAGCAGAAAATCGTCCTGACCGCGGCGCTCCTGCCGGCCCCCCGGGTGATGGTCCTCGACGAGCCCATGGTCGGGCTGGATCCGCGGGCGGCCCACCAGTTGAAAGAGCTCATGCGCGAGCACTGCGACCAGGGAAAGACGCTTTTCTTCTCGACGCACATCATGGAGGTCGCGGAAAAGCTCTGCGACCGCATCGGGATCATCAACAAGGGAAAGCTCGTCGCTTGCGGGACCATGGAGGAGCTGAAAAAAATGGACCGGTCCGAACAGTCGCTTGAAAACATCTTTCTGGAGCTGACCGACAAGTGAACAAGCTCCCGTCTCTCATCCGCGTCAGCCTCAAAGCGAATTTCGGCCTCGCGGTCCTCCATCATCGGCTGTTCAAGGAGAAAAAGGACATCTGGCTCGTCCCCCTCGTGGGCCTGGGGCTGATCGGTTTGGTTCCCACGCTCTATGGCTACTTCAAGCTCATCAAGAACGTATATGGCGGCCTCCGTCCGCTGGGACAGCAGCCGGCTATCCTGACGTTCGGCATCCTGACCGGTCAATTTCTCGTCCTGCTCTTCGGCCTCTACTACGTGATTTCGGCGTTTTATTTCTCCAAGGATTTGGAAATGCTCGTCCCTCTGCCGTTCAAGCCGTTCCAAGTCATGCTCTCCAAATTCGTGGTCATTCTGGTCAATGAATACCTGACGATCATGGCCTTCGTCCTGCCGGTCATCGTCTATTACGGGATCCTGTCAAAAGCCGGCCTCCCCTACTGGCTCCAAGCACTGGTCGTCTATCTCTTCATGCCGGTCATCCCGCTGGCCGTCGTCTCGATTCTGGTCATCGGCATGATGCGCGCGGTCAATCTCAGCCGGAAAAAAGACGCGCTGATCATCGTCGGCAGCCTCCTCCTGATGACGGCGGGAATCGGGCTGCAGTTCGTCTTAAACAGATCCGGGAATTCCCAGTCCGACCCCCAAGCCATGATCAGATTTTTCACGTCCCCGGACAGTCTGCTGAACAAGATCGGAGCGAGCTTCCCTCCCAGCATCTGGGCGACGAAAGCGCTCGCCGGAGGATGGACAAAATCCGGCCTGACGAATCTTTTCCTCTATGCCGGAGTCTCCCTCCTCTTTTTCATCGGCATTGTCGTCATCTCCGAGAGGCTGTTCTATCGCGGCCTGATCGGCATCGGCGAGATCTCCGGACGGAAAAAAGCGCTCTCCCGGACGGAAATGTCCCGCCGGGTCACGTCGGGTCGCCGCCCCGTGCGGGCGATCTTCATGAGAGAGTGGCGGATCATGAACCGCACGCCCATTTTCCTGCTGAATGGCGTGCTGGTCGTCGTCATCGTCCCTCTCCTGTTCGTCATCATGGCCAAAACGGGAATGGGCAGGGGGGACAACGCCTCTATCCTGAACGCCCTGACATCGGCCAATCCCCTCCTCGCCACTCTGGTTGCGGCCTGTTTCATGGCTGTCTGCAGCAGCCTGAACGGGACGGCCTCCTCCACCTTCTCGCGCGAAGGCGCGCAATTCTGGATATCGAAGATCATCCCCGTTTCGCCGAGGGAACAGGTGACCGCCAAATTCCTCCATTCCTATATGATCGCCCTTCTTGGCATCGCGGCCTCGACGATCGTCTTTGTCGCGTTTCTCCATCTCAAGCTCGGAACCCTGGCCCCGGCCTGGCTCCTGGCCCTGGCCGGATCCGTTCCGATGACCGCGCTGGGAATGATCATCGACCTGGCCCGCCCGCTTCTCGATTGGACCAATCCTCAGAAAGCGATTAAGCAAAATCTGAACGTCCTCTTCGGCATCCTGGCCGACATCGGGATCTTGGTCATCCTGGGATATTTATCGTCGCGTCTCATCAAGACCGGGATCTCACGGAACGCCCTGTTGATCGTTCTGTTCTTGATCCTGGCTGTTCTTGGGTCGGCGAGCTTGAGAGTTCTCCTGAAATACGCCGAACGGAGATACGGGGAGATCGAAGCGTGATCAAAATCCAAGCCCATCTCGCCCACGATCTCTAATTTATTCTTGACATTTTCGCCGTTCGGTGCTAATTAATGACCTTCTCAAGTTTCTTCGGGAGCTTGGAGAAAAGTTCTTTCGACAATCGAACGCGGGACTGATTTGAGGTATATTGCAGCCGCGAAAAAAAAGGTGCTAAAAAACCGGTAGCCTGGAGCTAAGGTCGATTTAGCCCAGGTTTTTTTGTCTCCTCAAAGACGAAACCAACCTGAAGCCCGGTGCTAGATCTTTAGCGCCGGGCTTTTTTTTTACACTCATAAAAAAGGAGGTTTCAAACCCATGGAAAAAGATTATCTGTTCACTTCGGAATCCGTATCGGAAGGCCATCCCGATAAGATGGCCGACCTGATCTCGGACGCGATCCTGGACGCGATCTTTAAACAGGATCCCCACGGCCGGGTGGCCTGCGAGACGCTTTTGACCGAGAACAAGGCCATCGTCGCCGGCGAACTCGGCACGGAGGCGAAGATCCCCGTCGAAGAGATCGTTCGCGAAACGGTCAAGGAGATCGGCTATTCCGACCCGTCTCACGGGTTCGACTATAAAACGTGCGCGATCGAGAATCTGCTTCACGGGCAATCGGCCAACATCGCCGCCGCCGTCATCAAGGAGGACGGAGAAATCGGCGCGGGCGACCAGGGCCTGATGTTCGGCTTCGCCTGCACCGAGACGCCCGAGCTCATGCCCCTGCCGATCATGCTCGCTCACCGCTTACTTCAAAAGCTGTCCGAGGTCCGGAAGTCCGGCCTCGTGCCCTGGCTGCGGCCCGACGCCAAGTCTCAGGTCTCGATCCGCTACAAGGGACATCGTCCGGTGGCCCTGGAGCGGGTGGTCCTTTCGACGCAGCACGCGGAAGGAGTCTCCCACGCCGAAATCGAGAAAACGGTCATGAAATACGTCATTGAACCTGTTATCCCGGTCCCTCTCATCGCCAAGGACATCGCCTATCTCATCAACCCTTCAGGCAACTTCTATATCGGCGGGCCCCTGGGAGACACCGGTCTGACCGGCCGCAAAATCATCGTGGACACCTACGGCGGGAGCTGCCCGCACGGCGGCGGCGCCTTCTCCGGGAAAGACCCCACGAAGGTCGACCGCTCCGCCGCCTACACCGCCCGCTACATCGCCAAGAACATCGTCGCCGCGGGCTTGACCGACCTCTGCACCGTCCAACTATCCTACGCGATCGGCATCAAAGAGCCGACCTCCCTGATGCTCAACCTTCACGGCCAAAGCAAAGTGGAAGAACATGAGGCGGAAAAGGCCGTCAGGAAAATCTTCAAGCTCACGCCCAAGGGCATGATCGATATGCTCGATCTGAGGCGCCCGATCTACAAGAAAACGGCCGCCTACGGGCATTTCGGCCGCGAACTCCCTGAGTTCACCTGGGAAAAGAAAGACAAAGCGGCCGAACTGAAGAGATATTTCGGGTTGTGAAAAACCGCGAGGCCGAGACTCTGCGTCGGCTTATGTGACGATCACCCGCGAATATTCCGGCTCGACGCTTTCCATCCGCCGCGTCGCTCATGTCCGGGCGACGGCGCCATGACTTATCGACTTTTATGGGCTCGACCGGCGGCTTCGATGAAGCCGCGAAAAAGACCTTGGGAAGGCGAATGGTCGGCCGTCAGATTCTCCGGATGCCACTGGACGGCGACAAGAAACGGCTGAGCGGGATGTTCCATGCCTTCCACGACGCCGTCCGGCGCCCGGGCAACCACTTTGAACGGCCCAGCCCAGCCCGTTGCGTCGCGTTCGCGAATCGCCTGGTGGTGCCGGCTGTTGACCTGGAACCGCGCGGATCCGCTGAGGCGCGCCAACCGGCTGTTCTCGTCCAGGACGACCTCATGAGCCATCTTATTCTTGTTTTCGGGCCCGCTCATGAGATGATTCACGCTCGAAGGCCGCTGGCTCGACAAATCCTGAAAGAGGTCGAATCCGACGGCGACGGCCAAAATCTGGAGGCCGCGGCAGATGGCCAGCGTCGGGAGATCATGCCGCAAGACGAAACGGGCGATGGCCAGTTGGCTTTCGTCCAATCCGCAGTCGGGCGGTTTCAGCCGCTCATGGGGGCCTTCGCCGTAGCGCCCGGGCTCGATATCCGTGCCCCCCGGCAGGAGAACTCCTTGAAATGGACGCAGGAACTCCTTCAGCGCGTTCTCATCATTTGTCGTTTCTTTCGCCGGCAGATCCAGCTCGACTTCGCCGCCGGCTCCGCTCACGGCGTCCGCGTAAGGCTGAAGGTATCCGGCATTGGCTTCCGGACCGGCGATCAGAATTTTCGGGTTCATGGGTTTCCTCCAAACCACAGAATCCACTTTCGACATAGGACAAGATAAAGCCTAACATGTTTGACATCAAATAGATACAATGATAAAAAGGAAGAAAGCCCATGAAGATCAAGCTTTTCAAAAACCGGGCGGCCTGGCGTTCCTGGCTCGAGCGGAACCACGATAAGGAAAAAGAGATCTGGCTCGCCTACTACAAAAAAGCTTCAGGAAAGACTTCCATCACTTACATAGAGGCGCTCGAAGAAGCTCTTGGCTACGGCTGGATCGATTCCACGGTCAATAAACTTGACGACGACCGCTTCATGCAGAAATGGACTCCGCGAAAAGAAAAAACGGTCTGGTCGGCCGCGAACAAGGCGCGGGTGGAAAAATTGATCGCGGAAGGACGCATGGCCGCGCCCGGATTGGCCAAGATCGAAATCGCCAAGCGCAACGGTTCCTGGACGAAACGCGACCGGATCGATCTGCCGAAAGAGGTTCCTCCGGACCTCCTGAAGGCGCTGAACGGTCGCCCCGCCATCAAGAAAAAATTCGAGCGGATGCCGCCCTCTCAAAAGAAGCTCTATTCCTGGTGGATCGAGAGCGCGAAGCGCCCTGAAACGCGGGCGCGCCGCGTCGCCGAGACCCTGAAAAGAATCAAAGCGGGCCGCCGGGCGGGGATGTGAATCTCGCCTTCATGACAGGCATCGATAACGGTCAGCGCCGATTCTGTTGACGCCGGGCGCCGTTTCATTTACATTGGATATGACTTCATCGTCAACCGACAGGGAGGAACGCATGGCCGAGAAAAAAGCCCCCGTGAAAAAACAAGCGGTCAAGGGACGAGCCTCCGGCTCACCACTCGCCCGTGGCTTATATCCACGGGCGAGTACGGCGGAAGTGGACCCCCGGGCAAAGCCCGGGGCCCCGTCCGCCGTCGACAAGGACATCCAGATCGTCATCGCCGGAGGCGGCGGATTCATCGGCGGGTCACTGGCCCGCTATTTTCATGATAAAGGCTTCACCCGCATCCGCGCCGTCGACAAAAAGCCCCTGTCCGAATGGTACCAGCGCGTGCGGGGCGCCGAGTGCCTCTGCCTCGACCTGAGCCAAGAAAAAAACTGCCGCCGGGCGGTGGAAGGCGCGAGCGAGGTTTATCAGCTCGCGGCCGACATGGGCGGGATGGGCTTCATCGAGCGGTTCCGCATCGAGTGTCTGCGCAGCGTCCTCATCAACACGCACATGATCGAATCCGCTTACAGGGCCGGAGTGGATCGCTATTTCTATTCCTCCTCGGCCTGCGTCTATAACACCGATCTCCAGAAAGACCCGAATGTCCGGGCCCTCAAAGAGTCGGACGCTTACCCGGCCATGGCCGAGCGGGGCTACGGCTGGGAAAAACTGGTGTCGGAGATGCTCTGTCAGGAATATTGGGCCGAGCGGGGGATGCAGACGTTCATCGCCCGCTTCCACAACGTCTACGGTCCCTGGGGCACCTGGGACGGCGGCCGCGAGAAAGCGCCGGCCGCCCTCTGCCGCAAGGTCATCGCCGCCAAGGACCAGGGCAAGAAAGAGCTCGAAATATGGGGCGACGGGACGCAGACGCGGAGCTTCATGTATATCGACGACTGCGTCAAGGGCATTGATATGATCACCCATTTCGACGGCCTGATCGCGACACCCATCAACTTGGGCACAAGCGAGCTCATTTCGGTCAAAGACCTCGTCAGCCTCGTCGAAGGGATCGCCGGAGCGATGTTCAAGCGAAAATACGACCCGACCGCGCCCAAAGGTGTCGCCGGCCGCAACAGCGACAACACCATGATCAAGCGCGTTCTCGGCTGGGAGCCGGATACGCCTCTGCGCGTCGGCATGCGGAAGACCTATGCCTGGATCGAAGGACAATATCGACTTCGGAAAGAGGGCAAAAAGACGGTCGTCTGAGGTCTTGCCCCCGCGGCCTAATCCGCTTCCCGGGCGCAGAAGGCAAGCTTCGTCAATCCTTGATTCGCGGGAACCAGACTTCCATTTCGCCGGCGCCGCGGTTGGCCCAGGCGTAATACGGGATCGCGAGGAAATCCCGTTCTTTGGGTAATGAAATCTTTCCGCCCTCAGAGGGGTTCTCGGTCCGGGCTTTCCCCCTGAGGACGACGACGCCGTTCAGAAGATCGGGCCGGAATTCGGCCCGGAAAACGGCGCGATCGGAGAGGGCCAAGTTCAGGACTTTCCCTCCGTTATCGATCCCCTCGGCGCAAAACACGATCGGCCCGCGCTGGAGGGCGATCCTCCCGGCATCGGCTTTCACGGAGGCATGGGCGACGACGCGGCGGACCGGCATGGGCAGCAGGAGATCGATGACGTCGCCTTTCTTCCACGTTCGCTTGATCCGCGCGTAGCCCCGGTCCATCTCGAGCGAGACGGCGGCGCCGTTCATGCTCAGGGCGATCGGCTCATCGCTCGTGTCCGCGAACTCATAAAGATCGCCCGGGACGGGCCGATGTTGAGCCCATCCGGGAATGCGGACATTGACCGTGAATTCGACCGGCTTATCGGGTCCGACCGCGATCTTGACCGCGCCGTCCCAGGGGTAGCGCGTCTCCTGTTTGAGGTCGATGGTCCGCCCATTGACCTCGACCGCGGCCGTGTTTCCGATGAATAAATTCACGTAAAGCGCTTCGCCTTTCACGGCGTAAACGTACCCTGGGACCGAGGGCAGGAAGCGGGTGATGTTCGGCGGGCAGCAGGCGACTTCGAACCACGCGCTGCGGCCGTATCCGCCGGCCGATTCGAGCGGGTTCTGATAGAAAAACGACATGCCGTCGAGCGAGACGCCGGAGATCAAGCCGTTGTACATGACGCGCTCGAGCGCGTCGGCGTATTTCGCGTCGCCGTGCAACAGAAACAGCCGCTCCTGCCAGAGGGCGTTGCCGATGGCCGCGCAGGTCTCAGTGTAGGCGCTCGCATTCGGAAGCTCGTAAGCGTCGCCGAAAGCCTCGGATGTGTCGCGCGCCCCCACCCCGCCGGTCAAATACATCTTTTTCCCGACGACGTTCTCCCAGAGGCGGTCGATGGCTTGGACGTACTCGGGAAATCCGCCGAGCGCCGCGATGTCGGCCATGCCGGCAAACATGTACATCGCCCGGACGGCGTGGCCGACCGCTTCGTCCTGCTCGAGGACGGGCTTGTGGTTCTGCAGGTATTCGTCCGAGTCGTAGACGGCGAAGGGATCTTTTGGGTCGTGCCTCTCGCCGCCGAAATAATGCCCTCGCTCGTCGAGAAAGAATTTGGCCAAATCGAGATAGGCCGGATTGCCGGTGAGGCGATAGAGCTTGGATAGGCCGATCTCGACCTCCTGGTGGCCGGGAAACCCGCGGCGCTTTCCGGGCCCGAACGTGCGGACAAGAAGGTCGGCGTTCTTGATCGCGACGTCCAGGAAACTCCGCTCGCCCGTCGCCTGGAAATGGGCCACGGCGGCTTCATACATGTGGCCGACGTTGTAGAGCTCGTGGCTCACGCGCAGGTTGGACCAGCGCTCTTTGCCGGCTCCCGGCGCCGGATTTCCGGGATCGATCGTGCGCGTCGTATAAAGATAGCCGTCCGGCTCCTGGGCCTTGCCGATGACGGCGATCAGGTCGTCGAGCCGCTTCTTGAGCTGCGGGTCCGGATGGAGCATCAGAGTATACGCCGCGCCCTCCATGACCTTATAGACATCCGAATCGTTATAGCGCTTGCCCTGATAAGCGCCGGCCATCAAGCGCGCGGCCTTTCGGAAATTGTCCACGCGGCCGGTCTCTTCGTTTTTCTGCAGGGCGAAAGGCACGGTCACGGCTCGATTCGTTTCGAGCTTCGGCGCCCAGAAAGCGTCGTTGACCCGGACCTGGGTGAAGCTCACGGGCGTGACCGGATAATCTTTTTTGTGCCCGGCGCAGCCGGCGGCGAGGGCCATCAGAACGAGCATGGAAAAGGCGATCAAATTCTTTGGATCATTCCTTGGATTCATGTCCCACCTCAAATCTTGAACAGCTTTCCATGGGCGCGGACGATCCGCCGGCCTCCGGCATCGGTCAGCTCGCTTTCCGCGAGAACGATCCTGCCCTTCTCCTCGATCACGCGGCCGACGATTTTGTAGCGCTCGCCCGTCTTGGCCGGCGCGACGAAGCGAACGGTCAACTCGCCCTTGATGCACTTGATGAGTTTGGCCCCGGCGGCCTATTTCCCGATCTGGATCTCGTACAACGAGATGCTGATCGGGGGTAGCGTCAACTTCGCACCGAACGGCGCGCCGGAAATTTCCTGGATTTTCACGGCCGGCTCTTTGCCCGGCTCGTTGTAGGCGTTCTCATCGCCGCCCGCGATCAAATACAGCTTCGCCGATTTCGGCACGCTGACGCCCTTGAACGACAGAGGAAGCGTCTGCGCCGTTTTGGTCGGGTTGACCACGGCCAAAGTCAGGACCTTCTTTCCGTCCTTCCAGGCCGCCGCGACATCCAACGGCTCCGGCGCGCCGCTCACCGTCACCGGGATCGTCCCGAAGTGCGCCCGGTAAAGCTTGAGCGCGAGCCCCGTCGTCTCCAGCTCGGCCGCGGTCTTCGTCGTCTTAATCGCGCCGATGACGTTCACCGTCTGGGCGTAATTGGCCATAAAGATGATGTCGCTCTGCCGGAAATACTCGTGCAGCCCCGCCGCGATCCCGAGCGCGTCTTTCAAAAAATAGCGCGTCCCCAGCTCGCCGTAGATGTACGGCCCGTACCAATAGTTCCACTCGTCGAGCGCGACGAGGATGTTCCTGCCTTTGAGCGCCGGGATCGTCGTCCGGTATTTACGATGGGCCTCGGCGATGCGCCGCACCTGGCGCGGGATCTGGGCGACGTGGCCCATGAGACCGGGCAGTTCGCCGCAATAAAAGTGCTCGCTCATATAGTCCATGGCTTCGGCGTTCGACGCCAGCATGCCCTCGCTCCAGGCGCCGATCGCCCCGACCGCGATCAGCTTGATCGAAGGGTCTTTGGCCCGCATGGCCTGGGCGAAGCGGTTGTGCTTCTTCGCGTAATCCTGGAGCGGCATATGTCCGAGCTGCCAGTTCCCGTACATTTCGTTGCCGATCGACCAGAACTTGACGCCCCACGGTTCGGTCCGGCCGTTCCGGGCGCGCCATTGGCCCATCGGCGTGCCGGCGCCGCCGTTGACGTATTCGACTTCCTCGCCGGCCAGCATTTCGTTTCCCTGTCCGCTGTTTACGGAGATGTAAGGGTCCGTGCCGATGATCCGGCAGAAATTCAAGAACTCGTGGAGGCCGACGTCGTTGTGTTCGACGCCGAGCCAGGCCGGGTTCTTGCGCGGGGGACGCCGATCGGGGTCGCCGAGGCCGTCTTTCCAGTCATAGCCGCTGACGAAGTTCCCGCCCGGCCAGCGATAGACCGGAGCATCGAGGTCCTTGAGGACGCTCAAGACCTCGGACCGGAATCCGTCGACGTTGTCGGCCGGCATGAGCGACAATGTGCCCACGCGAAAGGATTCCGTCCCCTTGCTCGTGATTTCGAGCCGGGCGTTCTCGCTCGAACCGTCGGCCGTGAAATTCAGCGGAATCGTCCGATAACTCGCATCGAGCCCGGAGAGATCGACCGTCCGGCGCTCGCCCGGGCCGGGCCCCCATATGAGCGAAACCTGGATGGGCTGCGCCCCAGGATCGGCGGCGATGACGATCCGGCCCTCATAGCTTTGGCCTTTGACCACAGCGAGGTTTTCCTGAAAGAGGCCGCCGGCGTCGCCATTTCCTCTCAAACGGATTTCCGGCGCGTGGACGCCGACGTAGGGGACGATGGGGTTCATCCGGACGTTGCGCGAATCGCCGATGATCTTCCACGGCGATTCCTTGTCGGCGACGGGATAATAGAACTTCCGGTCCTCGAGCATCTCGGCCCAGATGCCCTGGTAGATGCAGCGGCCCAGGTGCTCGATGAACTGGCCGTAGATGTATTTCGAGATCGGGGCGAGCGTTTGCGTCGTATCGATCGCGGCCCTCGGGTTGAGCTCCTTCGAGGAAACGAGCTCGAGCCGGACGTCGTCGTACCAGGCCGTGCCCGTGGCCCTGCCCCATCCCCCGAAAAGGCAATTGATCTGCAGGGCATCGTTTCCCTCGGTCTCGATCATGATCTCGACGTTCGTCCAGTCCTCGGTCCCAGTAACGGGTTTCGTCTGCAGGCGCTCGAGGCCCTGGATGTTGAACAGCGCGCCCCGGGCCCCGCCAATGGGTTTGACGTCTTGCGTTTTGATCCATCCGCTCAGCTTGTATCGGGAATACGGCCGGACGGGCGCGACGGCGCTCCAGGAGATATCGCCGCCCTCGGCCGAGGAGATTTTAGCGCTGTGCTTTCCCGTGTGGGCGACGGTCTCGTCGATCTCGAAGTTCCCCCGGGGCTGATGCGTCACCTTGCGCCAGCCCGCGGGACCATCGCCGGCCATGTCCTCGAACGAGGGATTGAGGACGGCGTTCCCCCCTCCGGCCGCCTTTTGGGGCCAGGCCGAAGAAAAAGCACCCCCAACGGCCAGGATAGAAATAAGCAGACCGAATCCCACGATGACCCGAGTTTTATTTTTCATACCCCTCCAGCCTCCTTCTCCCTTTGCTTTTATCACCGGGGCGAGGGGCATGCCGCATCAAAACCCGTCTGAGGACGGAGCGGGCACGGTTCGGAAATAAAATTTCCGAGAGTGCGAGAACGAAGTCGAGCGGACTTTCCTCGCCGGGGAAAATCCGCGCGGTTTTGATCGGCATGCCCCAAGCCCTCTTATTTCACCTTCCATTCCTGAATGCCCGCCGAGAACTTTTCCGGAAGCCGGATTTCGAGCCGCAGGGCCGAGGTCCGGACGGGCGCGAATTTGACGGTGTTGTATTTGTCCTTGTCCACGCCGAACGGCCCGGCGTTTTTCACCGGGATCCATTTATCGCCCGCCTTATAAAGCGCTTTCCAGGAAGCGGGCACGCGGCATTCTCCGCCGCCCGTGTCGTCGAACCAGTACAAGGACGTTTCGGAAACGGTCAAAGGCGCCGCGAAATCATATTGGACCCACTCGACGGTGCCTTTCTTCGGCCACCAGTGGAGATAGCCGTGGCCGTGATCGCCGGAGTTTTCCGGCTCGAAAAGATCGTGGATGGCGTTGACGCCCTTCCCCCCTTCCGATGAGCTGGCCTTCGCCGTCGAGGCCGGCGTCGGTTCGGGAATGGCCCGGGCTTTTTGCGGTTCGCGGGCGAGCCAGACTTCCATCTCGCCTCGGCCGCGGTGCGCCCAGGCGTAATACGGGATCAGCGTCAACTTCCTGTTTTCGCGGACGAGCTTGCCCTGTTTGTAGCGATAAGCCGTCGCGTCGCCCGAGATCACCGTGACGCCGTTCAGGAGATTCGGCTGCGGCTCGGCCGTCAGAACCGCTTTATCGTCGAGGACGAGGTTGCTCACGGCGCCGTTGTTGTCCGGCCATTCGGCGCAATAGACGAGCGGTCCGCGCTCGACCGCGACCCGTCCGATGTCGTCTTTGACGTTCTCGTTCGCCAGAACGCGCCGTACGGGCATCGGCAAATGGATCTCGACCAGATCGTCCTTCTGCCAGGTGCGGACGAGAGGGGCATATCCCTTCTCGATCTTCAGGGGCACCGCCTCTCCGTTCACTTTGACGACGGGCTGATCTTTGATGTCTTCGGCGTCCCGGTAGAGATCGCTCGGCAGCGGCCGGCCCTGCGCCCAGCCGGGAATGCGGACCATCAGGGCGAGGGCCGCGGCTTTCTCTGGCGTGACGCGGAGCTTGATTTCTCCCTTCCATGGATATTCCGTCGTCTGTTCGAGGACGACTTTACCGGCCTTCGTTTCGATCTCGGCCGTCCCCTGGGTATAGAGGTTCACGAAGACCTTATCGGCCTCGACCCCGTAAGCGAACCCGCCGAGCTCGGCGATGAAGCGGGCCACATTGGGCGGGCAGCAGGCGCAAGTGAACCAGGCGGTCCGCTCATGCTGGCCGTAAGAGGCCAGAGGGTTGGGATAAAAGAAACGATCGCCGCTGAAGCCGTATCCCGAGAGAAATGCGTTGTAGGCGGCGCGCTCGAAGAGGTCCATGTATTTCGCGTCGGCGTAATACAGGAACATCCGGTAGTTCCAGAGGGCGTAGGCGATCGTGGCGCAGGTCTCGGCGTAGCCGCTCGGGTTCGGAAGGTCATAGGCCGGGCCGAAGCCTTCGATGCCGCCCGCGGCGCCGATGCCGCCGGTGAGATAGAGTTTTTTCGAGACGATGTCGTCCCAGATCTTGTCCATGGCGTCCATGTAGCGGCGGTCGCCGGTGAGCGCCGCGACGTCCGTGACGCCGGCATACAGGTAAGCCGCCCGGACGGCGTGTCCCACGGCCTCGGTTTGCTCGATGACCGGCTTATGATCCTGGTTGTATTCGCCGTAGAGCTTGTGCCCGGCGGCGTTGCCGCGCTCGTCGATGAAAAACTTGGCCAGGTCGAGGTATTTCATTTTGCCCGTGACGCGGAAAAGCTTGACCAGGCCCATTTCGATCACCTCGTGCCCGGGCACGAACTTGAGCTGACCTTTGCCCGGCCCGAACGTCTTGGCGACGAAGTCCGCGTTCTTCAGGGCGAGGTCGAGGAAAATCCTCTTCCCCGTCGCCTGGAAGTGGGCTGCGGCCGCCTCGTACATATGCCCGGCGTTGTAGAGCTCATGGCTGTTCCTTTCGTTTGTCCAGCGCTCCGGGCCGGACATCCGGGGCGGCTTCTTGGGATCGATCGTCCGCGCCGTGTAAATATAGCCGTCGGGCTCCATGGCCGCGCCGATCTTGGCGATCCACGCATCCAGCGCCTTTTCGAGCTCGGCATCGGGATGCAGCAGCAGCGTGTAGGCTGCGGCTTCGATGATCTTATAGACATCGGAGTCGTCGAAGGGATAGACCGTGGCGAATTTGCCGCCCTTCTCGCCCCGCAGAGCGGCGGCCGCCGTCTCGAAGTTTTTGATGCGGTTGGTCTCTTCGGCTTCCTTCATTTCGTGGCGGATGGTCACAGCGATGTCGGTCGCCTGCCGCCGGGCCCAAAAACCGCCGGCGAATTTGACCGCGGCGAGCGGCACGGCTTTGACGGCATAATCCGATTTCGGCTTTTGCGAGCAGGCCGGAACGGCGGCCAGAACGAATGCCAGAACGACAGGACAGATCCGCATGTGTCGATGGTTCATCCCTTGGACTCCTTTCCTTTTTTATCAATTAATATATTACACGCCGCCGCCGGAAACAAGCCGCGCCTTTGCCCCGTGATGGCGCTTTCTTTTATTCGCGAAATCCCTTAAAATCTTCCCGAGAGATTATCAAGGGACGAGCCTTCGGCTCGCCACTCGCCCGTGGCTTATATCCACGGGCGAGTACGGCGGAAGTGGACCCCCGGGCAAAGCCCGGGGCCCCGTCCGCCGTGGACCATGAATTTTCCATAAGGAGGGACGGATGAAAAAGCTCACCGGCCGGAATATCGCTGTCATCGTCTTCATCGCGGGCTGCCTGGTTTTCGGCTCATCTCTGTGGGCCAAGGTGGAATTCCGGGGGCGGCTCTTAACGGGCTCGGGCGGAGTCAATACGCCGCAAGCCGTCAACGTCAGGATCATCATCGAAAATTATACGACGGAAGACGAAGTCCGGACGCTGCAGCAGTTTCTGGTCGATGGAAACCAGAGCGGTTTTCTGACGGCCTTCCGATCCATGAAAAAAGGGGAAATCCGCTTTTTCGGAGGGATGGGCTTGAACATTCCACTCCATGGCGCCATGGAGATACCGAACGAGAAAGGTCTCAAGATCCAGCTCCTCGCCGAAAGCCAGACCGTGGAGCCGGGAGCGAATCAAAGAAGATTCGGCCCGGATCGCTTCCTTGTCGTGGAATTGTTCCTGGACAAAGAATTCAATGGAAATGGAAAAATTTATCAGGATGCGGTGATCCAGTTCACGCCGAAGAGCGAGATCAAATTGGATTCTTTCATCATCACGCCCAAGGAGCTTATCGCCGTCGGCCTCGTGAGATAGCCTTTGGTCGGTGCGGAGAGCGTCCCAAGGACGCCCTAAAAACAAGCCGGGCGGCCGCGTCCGCCATCGCAGGGCGGGGTTTCATGCCCCGCCCGAGAAAGGGAGGCAGGGCGACGCCGTTTTGTACCCTAGAGTACAAAACGGTGTGCCCGTTGGAAGGGGGAAACGCGAAGCGGGTTCCCCCTCCAAATTGACTCTCGCCGTTCGGGCATCCCCTCTAGGGGTTATAAGAACGCCCGAAAAATCACCCCCCGGTTCATTCTCGGAAGCGATTAACAGCCGCGCGCCCTTAAGACAAGATATCCCTATCCGGAAGACCCGGCAGGAGACGGCATCTAAACGCCGACCGTCCGGGAAAGGAAGACATAATGGCTGCGTCGAAACCGAGCGAAGTCCTGGCCGTGCCGGCCGAACAACGGGCCTCGGAAAGCGAACAAAGATATCGCTACCTCGTCGACCATTCGAAAGACATTATTCTCATCCTCAACAAAAGAGGAAAAATCGCTTTTGCCAACAAAAGGACGTCGGACATCTTCGGCTACACCCAACGGGAAATGATCGGAAGATCCATCGCTTCTTTCTTGACGAAAGGCAGCATTCGAAGAGCGCTCTCCGCGATCGCTCAGGAATTCCTCGGCCGCCCTCACCCGGAATTGGAAGTTCAAGCGAAAACGAAAGCCGGGGAGATCCGATATTTGTGCGTGGCCGAAGGCTCCACCCCCCTTCACGAGAACGGGAGGACGGCGGGCATCATGATCAGCGCCAGCGACATCACGGAACGGAAAAACGCGGAAAAGGGGCTGCGCCAAAGCGAGGAGAAATTCCGGAATCTCGCGGAGCAATCCCCAAACATAATCTTCATCAACAAGAAAGGCCGAGTCGTTTATGCCAATGCCAAATGTGAAGAGATTCTGGGATATCAAAGAGAGGAGCTTTACTCGCCCGAATTCGATTTTCTCGTCCTCATCGCGCCGGAATTCAAGGACATATTGAAAAGGAATTTCGGCGATCATTTGAAGGGGAAAGAGGCTCTTCCATTCGAATACGCCATTGTTCGCAAAAACGGGGAGAGGATCGAGGCCATCCTCGGCACCTGTACAGACATCACGGAGCGTAAGATGGCGGAGAAGGGGGTCCAAGAGAGCGAGGAGAAGTACCGGCAGCTTTTTTCGACGATATCGGATGCCATTTTCGTCATGGACGTCGATACCTTGCGCATGATCGACGCGAACGACAGCGCCCTCCGCCTCTACGGCTATGCGCGGGAAGAGTTCCTCAAGCTGACACTGCCGGACATCAGCGCGGAGCCGGAAAAATCCCTGGCCGCCGTTAAAAAAGCCGAGGGCGGGAAATCCTTCAGGATCCCGCTTCGCTATCACAGAAAAAGGGACGGGACCATCGTGCCCGTGGAGATCTCCGTTTGCGATTTCCGCTTAAAAGACCGAAAGGTGATGTGCACCTTCATTCGCGATATCACTGAGCGCCTCCGGATGGATGAGATGGTCCGGCAGGAGCGGGACCGGGCCAGGACCTATCTTGATATGGCCGGGGTGATCATGATCGTCATCAATACCGACCAGACCATCTCTCTCATCAATAAAAACGGCTGTGAGGTCCTGGGATATCCGGAGGGGGAAATCGTCGGCCGCAACTGGTTCAACCATTTCCTTCCGCCTGCGAGCCGGGAAGAAGTCAAAAAAGTTTTTAGCCGCTTGATGGCCGGTGAAATCGCTCCCGTGGAATATCATGAAAACACCGTCCTGACCCGGGCCGGAGACGAGAGACTTATCGCCTGGCATAATAAGATCCTCACCGATGAATCGGGCCGTATCTATGCCAGCTTGAGTTCCGGCGAGGACATCACCGAGCGCCGGCAGGCTGAAGACGAGATCCGTCGGCTCAACGCCGAGCTCGAGCGCCGCGTCAGGGAACGGACCATCCAATTGGAATCCTCAAACAAGGAGCTCGAAGCCTTCGTCTATTCGGTCTCCCACGACCTGCGAGCGCCGCTGCGCAGCATCGACGGTTTCAGCCTTGCTCTGCTCGAAGAATACGGCGGCCGGCTCGACGAGCGCGGCCGTCATTACCTGGACCGGGTGCGCTCCGCCACCGGGCAAATGGGCCTGGAAATCGAGGACCTGCTCAAGCTTTCGCGGCTGACGCGCAGCGAAATGATCTTCGCCGATGTGAATCTCAGCCGATTGGTCGAAAAGATAGCGGCCGAACTGAAGGAATCCCGGCCGGATCGCGCGGTGGACTGGATCATCGCGCCGGGCATGACGGCCGACGGCGACGCCCGTTTGCTCGAAGTCGCACTGAGAAACCTTTTGGAGAACGCCTGGAAGTTCACGTCCAAGCATCCTTCCGCCCGCATTGAGTTCGGCGTTCGCGAACGGGACGGGCAGCCGGTTTATTTCGTCCGCGACGACGGCGCCGGCTTCGACAATGCTTTCGCCGGCAAGCTCTTCGGCGTATTCCAACGGCTCCATCGCTTCGAAGAGTTCGAGGGGACCGGCGTCGGCCTGGCCATGGTTCAGCGGATCATCCGCCGTCACGGCGGCAGTGTATGGGCCGAAGGAGCCGTCGAACGAGGCGCCGCGTTTTATTTCACATTGACCCCGGTCATGGAGTCGCCGAAAAGGAGGAGGGGCAATGGCCGAATATGACTCTTATCGGATAAGGGGAAGATGATGGCGACTTCCTTGCGCGTGCTGGCGATAGAAGATTCCCGGGAGGATATCGAGCTCCTGGAACTGGAGCTGAAGCGCGGAGGATACGAACCGTATGTGAGGCGAGTGGATACGGCGCCGGCCGTGCGCCTGAGCCTCAAAGAAGAAACTTGGGACATCATCATCTCCGATTATTCCATGCCCGGCTTCAACGGAATGGAAGCGCTGGAGATCTATAGAGCTTCCGGACTGGATATTCCTTTCATTCTTTTATCCGGCGTCATAGGCGAAGACATCGCGGCGGAGGTGATGGTCCGCGGGGCGCATGACTATGTCATGAAGGACAACAAAGCGCGCCTGGTTCCGGCCATCGAGCGGGAACTGCGCGAAACCTTTTTGAGGCGCACAAAGAAAGAAGCGGAATCCAGGTTCCACTCATTGTTCGAGACGATGGCCCAAGGCGTCGTCTATCAAGATGCCTCCGGACGGATCATTACCGCGAATCCCGCCGCTGAACGGATCCTTGGCCTATCGCTTGACCAGATGCTCGGCAGAACATCGATGGATCCGCGTTGGCAGGCCATCCATGAAGACGGCTCATTTTTCCCGGGAGAGGATCACCCCGCGATGATAGCCTTGCGCACCGGACGGCCGGTATTCGAGGCGATGATGGGCGTTTTTCGTCCCCGGGAAGAGCGTTATCGCTGGATCGTGGTCAATGCCGTTCCGCAATTCCGCCCCGGCGAGTCCGCGCCGTTCGAAGTCTATACAACGTTCACCGACATCACCGAACGCAAGCTCGCGGAAGAGGCGCTCCTCCAGAGCGAGCTGAAGTACCGGGAATTGGTGAACGAGCTGCCCTTGTGCGTTTTCGAGACGGACTTGAAGGGACAGATCAAATTCGCGAACAAGACGGCTATCGATGGATTCGGATATTCCGAAATGGATGTTCAATCCGGCATCGGCTTTACCCAACTCCTGGCCGAAGAGGATTGGCAGCGGAGCGGAGAGAACCTCCGGCAAATCCTGACCACCGGCGTTATTTCGTCCGGAGAATACACGGCTCGTCGCAAAGACGGCAGCACGTTCGCCGCCTTGATCACCTCGCGTCCCTTTATGAAGGACGGCCGGTCAATCGGGCTCCGAGGAATTGTCATCGACATCACCGAACGCAAGCGTACGGAAGATGCCGTCATGAAATCCAAGAAGCTTCTCCAGACCGTCGTGGACGCGACGCCGGATTGGATATTCGTCAAAGACCAGAGCTATCGTTATACTCTCGTCAATAAGAGCTTCGCCAAGTCCCAATATCTTGTGCCCCAGGACATGATCGGCCGGGCAGATACGGAATTCTTGTCCGAGGATTTATGCCTCGGCAACGCGAGCCTGGGAATCCGGGGATATCACGCCGAGGACGACGATGTCCGCGCCGGGGGTATCTTTCATGATCCCAATAACATAACGGCCATGAGCGACGGGTCCGTCCGTGTTTTTGATACGATCAAAATGCCGTTGCGCGCAACCAACGGAGACATTTACGGAGTCTTGGGTTACAGCCGGGACGTCACGGAAAGGCGAGAAGCCGAAGAACGCCTGAGAAAGAGCTTCGAAAAAATCGAGAAAATGCTCCTCTCGACGGTCGAGGCCATGGCCGCCATCATCGAACAAAGGGACCCTTACACCGCGGGCCATCAGAAGAGGGTCGCCAAACTCGCCTGCGCCATCGCCGAGGAGATTTGCCTTCCGCCGGAAATCATCGAAGACATCAACATCGGCGGCATGCTTCATGATCTTGGCAAAATCTACGTTCCGTCGGAAATCCTGTCCAAGCCCGGGAAGTTATCCGAAATCGAATTCAGTATGATTAAAACACATCCGCAAGTCGGCTACGAAATCATAAAAAAGATCGATTTCTCCCCCGTCGTCGCCGAAATGATACGGCAACACCATGAAAGGATCAACGGATCGGGATATCCCGACGGCCTTAAAGGAGAAGCGATCTGCATCGAAGCCAAATGTCTGGCCGTTTCGGATGTCGTCGAAGCGATGTCCTCTCATCGTCCCTACCGGCTGTCTCCGGGCATCGACAAGGCCCTCGAAGAAATCGCCAAGAACAGAGGCGTCCTCTATGACGAGAGCGTGGTCGATGCTTGCCTCAAACTTTTCCGGAAGAAAGGATTCGCGTTTTAATTGCGGCCCGCAAGCGCCGCGCCTCTGTTCGAGATCCGCCGGAAAACCGGCCGGCTTTTCATCTTTTCTTGAGAACGGCCACGCGCTTGACGATTCCCGCCTTGTGTTCTTCCTCGGAGGAATGGGGGTCTTTCTGCTCGATGAACATGCGACAGGGCAAGGCGGCGCCTTGACACAAGCCTATTATTGACTTATAATTTATTTTTGACTGATAGTCATTTACTTACCAGGAGTCACTTATGGGCACCAGGGAGCGGAAAGAGAGGGAGATCGAGACACGACGGAAGCTCATTCTCGCCGCGGCGAAAGATCTGTTCATCAAGAAAAGCTTCGCCGGAGTCACGCTCGACGATATCGCCTCGGCCATCGAGTTCAGCAAGGGAACCATCTACAACCACTTCGGAAGCAAGGAAGAAATCTACGCCTGGATTCTCCTCGAGCACCTGAGCATTCTCCTGTCCTATCTCAAGGAGGCCGCCAAGACGGGCCGCGACACTTCGGAGAGGCTGAGAAATTCGGCCAAGGCTTATATCCGGTTCTACCGGGAGAACCGCGAATATTTCAAGCTCCTGTTCTTCATCGATATGGTCGGCGACCGCTATCGCATCCCGGACGCCTTGTTGAAGGAAATCACGGTCCGGAAGATCGCCTGTCTCCTCGAGGTGCAAAACGTGGTCAAAGAAGGCCTGAAAGCCGGGGAGATCGCCGCGGGCCGCCGGCCGACCGCCCAAATCAGCCTGGTCTTATGGGGAATGATCAACGGGATCATCCAATTGGTCGAGTCGCGACAGATCAAGGACGGGGACCTCGACCGCCTGATCGGCACCGGCTTCGAAATCATCTTGATCGGCCAGAAGAGCAAGGCCGCATAATTCTATAGGAGGAAAAAACCATGGATCTATTCGACAAATGTTATAAGTTCTCGAGACCGCAGGAAGTCATCAAAGCCGGACTCCTCCCCTATTTTCAGATCATCGAGGAAAATCACGGACCGGTCGTGAAAATGGGGGGGAAGGACATCATCATGGCCGGCAGCAACGATTACCTGGGGCTGTCCCAGCACCCCGAAGTGATCGAAGCCGCCGTCGCCGCTACCAAAGCGTTCGGGTCGAGCTGTTCCGGCTCGAGGTTCCTGAACGGCACGTCGATCCTCCACACGAAACTGGAAGAAGAGTTGGCGGATTTCCTCGGCGTCGAGGCCTGCCTCGCCTTCACAACTGGTTTTCTGACGAACCAGGGCGTCATCGCCACGCTCGTCGAGCGCGGCGAATACCTGCTTTCCGACGACGATAATCACGCCAGCATCGTGGCCGGGGCTTGGATCGTCAGAGCCCGGGGCGGCCACGTTCTCAGGTATACGACGAATGACATGTCCGCCCTGGAGGCGATGCTGAAAAAAGCGCCCGAGGGCGCGCCGAAGTTCATCGTCAGCGACGGCGTCTTCAGCATGTCCGGCCGGATCGTCAACCTTCCCGAGCTCACGCGTCTGGCCAAGGCCTATGGAGCCCGGGTGATGCTCGACGAAGCGCACTCCGCGGGCGTGCTCGGAGAAGGCGGCCGCGGGACGTGCAGCCACTTCGGTCTGAAAAACAACAAAGACATCGATCTGACGATGGGGACGTTCAGCAAGTCCTTCGCCTCCCTGGGCGGTTTCGTCGCCGGAGAAAGACAAGTCGTCGATTACATCAAATACAATTCCCAGGCCTTCCGTTTCAGCGCCAGCATGGCTCCCGGCAGCGTGGGCGCCGTGCGCGCCTCCCTGCGGATCATCCGGCGGGAGCCGGAAAGGGTTGAACGGCTGCGCAAGATCTCCATGGAGATGCGCGACGGCCTGAAGAGCCAGGGATTCAAGCTCATCGAGAGCATCACGCCCATCCTGCCCGTCATCATCGGAGACGACATGGGGACCTTCCGTTTCTGGAGGAGGCTCATGGACGAGGGCGTATTCGCCAACGCCGTCATCTCGCCGGGTGTCCCTCAGGGCATGCAGCTGATCAGGCTCAGTCTCATCGGGACCTACAAGCAGGAGCACATGGACAAGATTCTGGAGGCCTTCAGGAAAGTCGGGAAGGAATTCGGGCTGATTTGATCGAATCCGCTTAAGCGAAAAAATATCATCAAGGGACGAGTCTTCGGCTCGCCACTCGCCCGTGGCTTATATCCACGGGCGAGTACGGCGGAAGTGGACCCCCGGGTAAAGCCCGGGGCCCCGGCCGCCGTCGAGAACCGGGGACGGCGTCCCCCCGTCGGGAAAAGGGCTATTTGATGACGCTTGGGAACGGCCCGATGGCCCAACCCATGCGTTTCGGGATCACGGCTTTTTTCGTGAATTTCTTGTCCCCGAGTTCGAGCGTCACGACGTATTCGCCCGGATCCACCATCCCGCCGCCAAAACCGCCGAATCCCGGGGTTTGTCCCTGGGTTCTCGGCAGGCGCATGTCCCATGACACGGAGTTCATCCCCGCTTCGCCTTTCCCGGTCAGCTCCCGCAGGAGCTTTCCATAAGGATCGGTCACCCGGATATTCACCTTGCCGGCGGTCTTCTCCTTCAAATAATAGTTGATGACGACGGCGTTGGGCTCGTTGGGCGTCATCAGATGGCTGTCGCCCAGGAGCTGGTAATTGCTGCCGCCGACGCCCGCGATCCGCTGGACTTGCGGCTTGATCTCGAATAAATAGACGTCCTGCTCGAGGACGTTCGCCTTCAGTTCCTGGAGGGGCGTGATGTTCGTGATCCAGAGGCCGCGGCCGTAGGAAGCCACGATCAAATCGTTTTCGCGCGGATGAACGACCAGGTCCGTGACCTTCACCGAGGGCATGTTGTTCTTGAACGGAATCCATTTCCCGCCGCCGTCGATCGAGACATAGACGCCCTGCTCGGTCCCGACGAAGAGAAGGTTCGCGTTTTTACGGTCCTGGACGACGACGTTGACCGGCTTCTCGGGCAGGCCGGCGCCCAGGGCCGTCCATGTCTCGCCGTAATCCGTGGTCTTATAAAGACAGGCCCGGAAATCGTCGAGGCGGAGCCCCGTTTTGGCCACGAAGGCCGTGCCCGAATCGTGGGGCGAGGCCAGCACGCGGCTGACCCAGAAGTTATCCGGGCCTCCGGCGGCCGCGAGCTTCGCCGTTCGGTCTTTCCATGCCGCGCCGCCGTCCGTCGTCACCTGCACCTTGCCGTCGTCCGTGCCGACCCAGATGATTCCCGGCCTGGCCGGCGATTCCGAGATCGTGGTGATGGTGCAATACGAAATATTGCCCGCGCCGCCCTGTTTCGTCTTCTCGTTCGACGTCAGGTCGGGGCTGATTTCCGTCCAGTGATCGCCGCGGTCGAGTGACCGGAACAACACCTGGGCGCCCGTATAGATGATCGCGGAATTATGCGGCGAAAGCATGATCGGCGGCGTCCAGTTGAAGCGCAGGGCCTCTTTCCCGGGCTCGCGCCGCGGCATGATCGGCGTCTGGATGCCCAGCTTCTGATCGAGGCGCCACATCGTGCCCATCTCGCGGTTGTTATAGATCCAGCGGCTGTCCGTCGGATCGACGCCGTTGTACATGCCGTCGCCGCTGCCGACCGTCACCCAGTCCGTGAGCGTGATCTCGCCGGCCCATGCGTTCGACGGCCCTTTCCAGGAGTCATGGTCCTGCAATCCGCCGTAGATATTGTAGGGGTCTTCCATGTCCACACCGACGGCGTAAAACTCTCCGAGAGGGATGTTGTAAAAGTGGTGACAGGTCCGGCCGCGGTCGTAGGATATGTTCACGCCGCCGTCGCTGCCGAAGATCAGCCGGTCGGAATTCTGAGGATCGATCCAAAGGCAGCGCCAGTCGCCGAACGCCTTCTGGAAAACGCCATTCGACGGCCAGCTCAGGCCGTTCCACGTTTTCCCGCCGTCGTTGGTGCTGGCGAGAGACTGCCCCGTTATGTAAACCGTATTCGGGTCGTTCTGGTCCATCTTGAGCTCGTTGAAGGAATAGGGCGCCTTGTTGAGGGCCGCTTCGTAGCCCGCGTTCACCTTCCGCCAGCTCCTCCCTCCGTCGTCCGTGCGGTAGACTTCGTTCCCGACCGTCTGCTCGCCCGGCTCGGTCCCGCGCCTCTTGGCCTGATCAAGTTCCTGCTGCGTCGGCGGCCGGCGGTTTCCGTTCTCGACGACCGCGTACAGGATATCGGGATTTTTTTGAAAGACGTCGAGTCCGATGCGGCCTACCTTGCCGGACGGCAACCCGCCGGCGAGCCTTTTCCACGATTTCCCGCCATCGACCGTCTTGTAGATCCCGCTCTCGGGCCCGCCCATCTCGTAATGCCAGGGCAGGCGGACCTTGTCGTACATGGCCGCGTAGAGGACGTTGGGATCGGCATTGGCCATCACGAGATCGACGGCGCCGATCTTGTCGCTGATATAAAGCGCTTTGTCCCAGGTCCGGCCGCCGTCCCGCGTCCGGAACACGCCGCGCTCGGCGTTGTTCGAGAAGAGATGCCCCATCGCCGCGACGTAAACGATATCCGGGTTCCTGGGATGAATGGCGATCCGGGCGATATGATGGGAGTCTTCGAGGCCCATGTTCGTCCATGTCTTGCCCGCGTTCGAGGATTTATAGATTCCGTCCCCCGAGTTCGAGCTCCGGGCGCAATACGCCTCGCCCGTTCCGACCCAGACGACCTTCGCGTCGGACGGCGCAACGGCCACGGCGCCGATCGAAAGTTTGGCCTGCCCGTCGAAGACAGGCTCGAACGTCGTGCCGTTGTTCACGGTCTTCCACACGCCGCCGTTTCGCGTCCCGACGTAGAACGTGTAAAGATGTTCCTTAAGAGGCGCGGCGGGGACGGCGAACGATGTCACCCACGACCCGGCCCGGAATGGGCCGAGGTTGCGGAACGCGAAATTCCTCAGCAGATCGACATTAAAACTGTCCTGGCCGGCCGCGGTCCCGGCCGAGAAGATCAGGATAAAAATGAGGGCGAAGAAACACATGAGGCGTTTTTTGAACATCGGTCCTCCTGGGTCATGCGGATTGCCCGTAAAAACTTAGCAGTGATATTTTATATATCATACCTTTCGATGATTGGAAAGAAACGGGAGAGAAAATAGCGAAGCCGCGGCCGAACGTCGACGGCATAGCGTCGGGCTATTGACAGAAAGAAACGCCCGGCGATATAGTTGCGAAGAATGCCGGCTATGATCCCCTCCGCCGAAACGCTGTCTCCCCGTTCCCCGACGAATTTTAATTTGGCCTTTATCTGGTTTATCTCCCTGGTCGCGGCGATGGGCGGCTTGCTCTTCGGCTATGACTGGGTGGTCATCGGCGGCGCGAAACCGTTCTACGAAAAGTTCTTCGCCCTTGCCGACCCCGCCCGGCAAGGCTGGGCGATGAGCTGTGCGCTCGTCGGCTGTCTGGCCGGCGCGCTGGCCTCCGGAGCGCTGAGCGATCGATTCGGCCGCAAACGGCTGCTGATCCTCTCCGCGTTCATGTTCGCCGTCTCGTCGCTCGGAACCGCCCTGGCGCACGGTCTTCCCGCTTTCGTCGCGTGGCGGATCGCGGGAGGGACGGCGATCGGAATGGCCTCCAACCTGTCGCCGATGTATATCGCCGAGGTCGCGCCGGCGAACGTGCGCGGCAAGCTCGTATCCATCAACCAGCTGACGATCGTCATCGGCATCCTGCTGGCCCAGGTCGACAACTGGCTCATCGCCGACAAGGTCCCGCCGGACTTCACCGCCCGGCAGATCCTGAACTCGTGGAACGGCCAGATCGGCTGGCGCTGGATGTTCGGCGTAACCGCGATTCCCGCCGCATTCTTTTTCATCGGGATGTTCGCCGTGCCCGAAAGCCCGCGCTGGCTGGCCAAGAACGGCTCGCGCGAACGGGCGCGCGACGTTCTGGCCAGGATCGGCGGCGAAACATACGCGGCCCGGTCCCTGGCCGAGATCGAAGCCACGCTCCGCGAAGAAAATCGAAAAACGAGATGGCGGGACCTCGTCGAGCCGAGCCTGATGAAGATCCTGCTCCTCGGCGTCGGGCTGGCGGTCTTTCAACAATGGTGCGGCATTAACGTCATCTTCAATTACGCCGAGGAAGTGTTCGCCGCGGCCGGATACAAAGTTTCCGACATTCTGTTCGCCATCGTCGTCACCGGCGCGGTCAACCTGATTTTCACGTTCATCGCCATCGCCGCCGTGGACCGCGCCGGCCGGCGGAAGCTGATGCTGATCGGAGCGGCCGGTTTGGCCGTCATTTACACTCTTTTGGGCTCCGGCTACCAGGCGCACAGCCACGGTCCGCACATGCTGATCCTGGTCGTCGCGGCCATCGGCTGCTATGCCATGTCCCTCGCCCCGGTCACGTGGGTCGTCATTTCGGAAATCTTTCCCAACCGCAATCGCGGGGCGGCCATGTCCGTCGCCACCGCTTCGCTATGGATCGCCTGTTTCGTGTTGACCTACACGTTTCCGCTGTTGAATAAAAGAGTCGGTCCGGCTGGCACGTTCTGGCTTTACGCCGCGATCTGCGTCGCGGGTTTCTTCTTCATCGAACGGCGCCTGCCGGAGACAAAGGGCAAGACCCTCGAAGAGATCGAAAAGGAGTTGACGCGATGAAAGTCCCATACGCTCTCGGCCTCGATTTCGGGACGAACTCCGTCCGGGCGCTGCTCGTGGACGTCAGGACCGGGCGCGAAGCGGCTACGGCCATCCATGATTATGAGTCGGGGCAAGCGGGCATCATCCTCGATCCCAAAAACCCCGATCTCGCCCGGCAGAACCCCGCCGATTATTTGAAGGGCATGGAAGCCGCGGTCCGGCGGACGCTCTCCCGCGCAAAAAAAGCGGACAGGCGGTTCGATCCGTCTCTCGTCATCGGCGTCGGCGTCGATACGACGGGCTCGACCCCAATCCCCGTGGACAAGGACGGCACGCCGCTCTGTTTTCACCGGGAATTCAGGAAGAACCCCGCGGCCATGGCCTGGCTGTGGAAGGACCACACGGGTTTTGCCGAAGCCGCGGAGATCACGGCCCTCGCCGCCAAAGAGCGCCCCGAGTATCTGGCCAAATGCGGCGGCACCTATTCCTCGGAATGGTTCTTCAGCAAAATCCTTCACTGCCGGCGCGCCGATCCCGAGGTGTTCGACGCGGCCTGGAGCTGGGTCGAGGCCTGCGATTATGTCCCGGCCGTCCTCGCCGGAGAAACGCGGCCGGACAAGATCCTGCGCGGCCGCTGCGCGGCCGGCCATAAGGCCATGTTCAACTCCGCATGGGGCGGCCTGCCGGCCAAGGAGTTTCTGGCGAAGCTCGATCCCAAGCTCGGCGCGCTCCGCGACCGGCTCTACGACAAGACCCATACGTCCGACGTCGCGGCGGGCCGGCTCTCTCCGGCCTGGGCTGAAAAGCTCGGCCTTCCCCGCGCCATTCCCATCGCCGTCGGCGCTTTCGACGCCCATCTCGGAGCGGTCGGCTCGGGGGTTTTTCTAGGAAAATTCGTGAAGATCATCGGCACGAGCACCTGCGACGTCTGCGTCTGGCCGAACGACCGGCCTCTCGCCGACATTCCCGGCCTGTGCGGCATCGTGGATGGCTCCGTTCTGCCCGGCTATTTCGGCCTCGAAGCCGGACAGTCCGCCGTCGGCGACATCTTTAACTGGTTCGTCGAATACGTTCAGCCCGGAGGCCCGGCCAAGGGCACGCACGCGGCGCTGACGAAAAAGGCCGCGAAGCTCAAGCCCGGCCAGTCCGGGCTCCTCGCCCTTGATTGGAACAACGGCAACCGAACCGTCCTCGTCGATCAGCGCCTGACCGGCCTTCTCCTCGGCCAGACGCTGCACACGAAGCCGGAAGAGATCTACCGGGCTCTGATCGAAGCCACGGCCTTCGGCGCGCTGACGATCGTCAAGCGGTTCGAGGAATACGGCGTCAGGATCGACGAGATCATCGCCTGCGGCGGAATCGCCGAGAAAAATCCGCTGGTCATGCAGATCTACGCGGACATCATCGGCAAGGAGATGAAGATCGCCCGTTCGGCCCAGACGTGCGCCCTCGGCTCGGCCATCGCCGGCGCGGTGGTCGCGGGCGCGGGGACCGGCGGATACGCGACGTTCGCGGAGGCCCAGGCCGCGATGTGCGGGACCAGGAAAAAGTCGTTCAAACCCGTCCCCTCCGATTACGTCATCTATGACCGGCTCTATAAATTATATCGACAGCTTCACGATGCGTTCGGGACCGCGGAAGGATCGGGTTCGTTGTATAATGTGATGAAGGAGCTGCTCGAGATCCGCGACGGACAATTATCGAAATAAGGACACCGTCTCATGCTTTTCTTTTCGAGGATATCAAAATGCTGACCGACCTCAAAGTCCAAGTCTGGCGGGCCAATCTGGACCTGGTGAAACACGGCCTGGTGATGCTGACGTTCGGCAATGCGAGCGGCATCGACCGGATCAAAGGGATCATGGCCATCAAGCCCAGCGGCGTATCTTATGAAAAGATGCGGTCCGCGGACATCGTCCTTGTCGATCTCGACGGGAAGGTCGTCGAAGGGAGATTGAGCCCGTCGTCCGACACGCCGACGCACCTCGCCCTTTATAAGGCTTTTCAGGGCGTCGGCGGGATCGCCCATGCGCACAGCGAATGCGCGACCGCGTTCGCCCAAGCCGCCAGGGAAATCCCCTGCCTCGGGACGACGCACGCCGACCATTTCAAGGGCCCGGTCCCGGTCACCCGGTTCCTGACCGCCAAGGAAGTCCGCGGCGACTACGAAGCCGAAACCGGCGAGGTCATCATCGAACGGTTCGCCCGACTCGATCCCCTCGCCGCGCCCGCCGTTCTCGTCGCCGGCCATGGGCCTTTCTGCTGGGGAAAAACGCCGGCCGAGGCCGTCAAGAACAGCCTGGCCCTCGAAGCCGTGGCCAGGATGGCGGTCATGGCGCGCCTGATCGATCCGAAAATCAAGGACCTTCCGACATATATCCTCCGAAAACATTTTCTCAGGAAACACGGCCCGCTCGCCACCTACGGGCAGAAACCAAGGAGCCAAAAAAAATGAAGAATGTGCCGAAAGTGAAACTCGGGATCGTGGCCGTCAGCCGCGACTGCTTTCCCATCGAACTCTCGCGCAAACGAAGAATCGCGGTCGTCAAGGAATGCCGGGCCAAGGCCATGCCCATCGTCGAGATCAAGACCGTCGTCGAGAACGAAAAGGACGCCCTCAAGGCCCTCGAGGAATTGCGCGCGCGCGACGTCAACGCTCTCGTCCTCTATCTCGGGAATTTCGGGCCCGAAGGGCCGACGACCATCCTCGCCCAAAGATTCGGCGGTCCGGTGATGATCGCCGCGGCGGCCGAGGAGACGGGCCAGAACCTCATCGGAGGCCGGGGCGACGCGTATTGCGGCATGCTCAACGCGTCTTACAACATCGGCCTCCGCAAACTCAGTCTCCACATCCCCGAATATCCCGTCGGCACGCCGGGCGAGGTCGCGGACATGATCGCGGAGTTCATTCCCGCGGCCCGGATCGTCCTCGGCCTGAGAAGGCTCAAGATCTTCGGCTTCGGGCCGCGTCCTCAGGATTTCCTCGCCTGCAACGCGCCGATCAAGCCGCTTTACGACATCGGCGTCGAGATCATGGAGAACAGCGAGCTCGACCTCTACGATACGTTCCTCAAGACGAAGGGCGACCCGGCGATCAAGGCCGTGGCGAAAGACATGGCCAGGGAGCTGGGCGCGGGCAACGCCTACCCCGATCTGCTGGACAAGCTCGCCCAATACGAAGTGGCCCTGACACGATTCATGGAAAACAATCTGGGCGCCTCCGCGTACGGGATCTTCGCCAACAAATGCTGGCCCGCCTTTGAGTCCTATTTCGGTTTCGTCCCCTGTTATGTCAATTCAAGGCTGGCGACGCGCGGGATTCCGGTCGCCTGCGAAGTGGACATCTACGGCGCGCTGAGCGAATATATCTGCACTTGCGCGACCGAGCGGCCGGCGACCCTCCTCGACATCAACAACACCGTGCCTTACGACATGGCCAGGACCGCGAAAAAAACCGTCGGCGATTACAAGTCCACCGATCTGTTCATGGGGTTCCATTGCGGCAACACTTCGTCGACGTGCCTGATCGGCGGCGGGCTCAAATACCAACTCATCATGCATCGCCTCATGGAGCCCGGCCAAAAACCCGATATCACCCGCGGGACGCTCGAAGGCCGGATCAAGGCCGGCGACGTCACGATTTTCCGGCTGCAGTCCACGGCGGACGCGGTCCTGCGCTCCTACGTCGCGGAGGGAGAAGTGCTCGACATCGACCCAAAGTCGTTCGGCGGCATCGGCGTGCTCGCGATCAAGGAGATGGGCCGCTTCTACCGTCATGTCCTGATCGAAAAGCGGTTCCCGCACCACACCGCAGTCGCCTTCGCCCACGCCGGAAAAGCGCTGTTCGCGGCGGCGCGGATGCTCGGGGTTGAGGACATCGGGTTCAACCGCCCGGCGGGGATGTTGTACAAGGCGGAAAATCCTTTTTAAGGAAGCGGGGGCGAATCCCTGTCTCCATTTGCTGCATCTCCGATAGGCTGATCTTTTAATCTCTTCCCAAACTTATTTTTTATCCCCCTGACCGTCGAACAGTTCTACCATCCCCGTCGGGGAACGCAAAGGATACGCTGCTCGTCACCACGCGGATTTTCCCCAGCGCGGAAAATCCGCTCGGCCTCGCTCTCGAGCTCTCGGAAAAACTGCGTTTTTCCGAACCATGCCCGCTCTCGCGCTCGGACGGGT
>Ga0187886_1000571_pt1 | contig 42220 bp, 36 predicted proteins | sample June2016WEW_20_1_FD_133001 | JGI IMG/M metagenome (GOLD analysis project Ga0187886, IMG submission 133001) | Peatland microbial communities from SPRUCE experiment site at the Marcell Experimental Forest, Minnesota, USA - June2016WEW_20_150 | ecosystem: Environmental > Terrestrial > Soil >... | reverse complement strand
AGGATCTACTCTACAAACCATGCTCTCTGGCATCAGGTGAAACACAGATTCACTCCTCCCATTTTACCCCGGCGTCCCAGGGTAGTTTATAACATTCATTAATCCATAAGAACACAAGGTGTAGTGTGCAACTCCGATGATTGATTAAATCGCCATCTTTCGGTTTGCGGCAGCCCTGCCTGCCGCAACAGGTCACTCTGTTTCATCCCTCCTATATTGGATCTATTTTCCGTCATGATTTACAATCAACTTTAGGCTGATTGTTGAAGAAAAGTTTGCACCCATAATCAAATTTAGAGTATATTTTTCAGAGTAGCATTTCTCATTTGAAGCTCTCCGCGGCAAGCCGCAGAGAATCTTCGATTCTTAAGGAAAAATATCATTCAGTATTCGCTCGCTTACCCCGCAGCAAGCTACGGGGAATGCGCTCGCTACCGAATTCAAAATCAGGTCACGCCGATGACGAACTGCAATTCAAAAAAGTCTTCTGTCATAATGCGCCGTACCAATGCAGGTATGTCAATCATCCTGAATCGAAAAGAGGCATTGAACAGTCTTAACATCGAGATGGTCCGACTCATAAAGGCTTACCTTAATGAAGCGCTTGCGGATGATGCATGCAAGTTGATCCTGTTCTATGGCCTCGGTAACAGGGGATTCTGTGCCGGCGGGGATATCAGGCGTCTGGCGACGGATATCCGGAACAACAACCTGAATGACGTAGATCAATTTTTTCTGGAGGAATTCAGTCTTGATCTGATGATTCATCAATGTCCCAAACCTGTAATTGTAATTGTAATTGCCGACGGCATTACGATGGGAGGCGGTCTTGGCATTGCATCGGGTGCGGACTGGGTAATAGCAACAGAAAAAACCCGCATGGCAATGCCGGAAACGAGGATTGGGTTTTTCCCCGACGTGGGCGCGACTGGATGGATGTTCGGCAAATGTCCATTGGGCTACCCGGAATACCTGACGCTGACGAGTCATGAATTGAAGGGTAGTGAGTGTGTCCGCGTCGGTTTCGCAACACATTTGACACTCGCGGACAAGATTATTGACTTGATCCGGGCCATCGAAAGATACAAGACAAAGGGCATATCAAGCTCGAAAGAAATGTTGCCCCGGTTGATGAGGGAGATAAAAATCTACTTCGACAGAAACATCGTGCCGAGACCGGACATAGACGAGTGGGTGGCAGAATATTTTGCAGGGCAAACATCACTGCAGGAGATTGTCGATTCTCTACAGGTGTGCCATATCCTCCTTTCTCCCTGTGACGGCCTTACGTCGGAACTTTCAGAAAGGTCCCCCACAGCGCTCGCCCTGACGCTGAAGCTGTTGCGCCATAATGAGCATCTCCCCATGGACAAGGTTTATGAGGCAGACTTTCGGGCCATGCAATTTATCGTAAAACATCCGGACTTTCTTGAAGGCGTTCGGGCCCGTCTCATCGATAAGGATGATCGACCCCAATGGCAACCGGAAAGTATTAACGATGTGGATCTCTCCAAGTTGAGGCTATGATATAAGAAAGAAGGTGCTGTAATCTTTCCCTGCACCCCTACGGGACTATGACTCTTCATGCTTTTGAAAAAATGCCTTGACAGTTGTTCTATTCTGATTTATTCTGATCCCAATATTAAAAGGATTTTCTGAAAGTGACGTTTGGCATGAAGAAGGCATTAGTTAATTCAAACAGCAACGCGATTCTGCTGGTCCTCGCCCTTCTTCGCCTTTTGCTTAACGGCAGGCGCCCGTCGTTTTTAGGTAATCCGTAGTCAACCCTAAATAAAACGTACCTAAAGGCCATGGGCTCCAGAAGCTCATGGCCTTTTTTATTTTTTGGATTAGATTGAATGGAGGGAGATATGGATACAAAGAAAAAGCGGATATTAATATTTGACACGACGCTCAGGGATGGTGAGCAGTCACCAGGAGCGAGCATGAACCTCGATGAGAAACTGCGGATTGCCCGGCAGCTCGAAAAACTCGGGGTAGACATCATTGAGGCAGGATTCCCGATCGCTTCAGATGGCGACTTCCTGGCTGTGCAGCAGATCGCCCGGGAGGTTAGAGAGCCGCAGATTGCCGCCCTGGCAAGGGCCAATTTCACCGATATTGATCGCGCCTGGCAGGCCATCAAAGAGGCGGCGCATCCAAGGATCCATACCTTTATTTCGTCATCCGATATCCACCTGAAGTACCAGCTCAAGAAAACGCGGGCCCAGGTTCTGAAGGAGGCCCGTGCCGCTGTGGCCCATGCCTGTGCCTATACGCCGAATGTCGAGTTCTCACCCATGGACGCGACCAGAACGGATTGGGACTACCTCTGTGATATGGTTGAAGCGGTGATCGCAACCGGGGCTACCACCGTCAACATCCCCGACACCGTGGGTTATATCATACCCGATGAATTTGGCAGCCTTATCGACTATCTGTTTAAGAAAGTCAAAAATATCCGTAAGGCCGTTGTTTCTGTTCACTGTCATAACGATCTGGGGCTCGCGGTGGCCAATTCTCTGGCCGCGGTTAAACACGGGGCACGGCAGGTGGAATGCACGATAAATGGGATCGGAGAAAGGGCCGGGAATGCAGCCATGGAGGAAATTGTTATGGCACTGGAGACCCGGAAGGACTTCTTCGGATTTCGCACGGGAATCAAAACGGAACACATCTACCAGTCGTCGAGGCTCTTAACTCACATAACAGGTATACCTGTTCAGCCCAACAAGGCAATTGTCGGGGCTAATGCCTTTGCCCACGAATCGGGCATCCATCAGGACGGTTTGATCAAGGAGAAGATCACGTATGAAATTATGACTCCCAAATCCGTCGGCATTTCCGGAACCCATCTTGTTCTCGGGAAACATTCAGGCCGTCATGCCGTCTCCGAACATCTCAAAAAAATGGGCTATAAGCTGACCTCCGGTGAAGTGAAAAAGGTATTTGTGCGGTTCAAGGAACTGGCCGACGTTAAGAAAGAGATCTTTGATGAAGATTTGGAGGCCATCGTATATGAAGAAGTGTACAAGATTGCCGAGAGGTACAAACTTATTTATCTCAATGTGGTAAGCGGCAACGTTGCCATACCTACGGCGACCATGCAGATGGAAGTGGACGGGAAAATCATTCAGGATGCGGGTTTCGGTGTCGGGCCTGTGGATGCGACCTTTGCGGCCATCAGGAAAATTACTAAGACCAACTATCACTTGCTGAAATACGTTGTTTCCGCTGTTACCGGAGGTACCGACGCCTTAGGAGAGGTCATGGTTCAACTCAAGTATAACGGGCGCTCCGTGGCCGGACGCGGTGCCGAGCCCGATGTGATTGTTGCTTCGGCAAAGGCATATATCAATGCACTAAACCGCCTCGAGTTCCTCAAAGGGGATGTGAAAAAGGTTAAAGTTGAATAATGAAGGACAATGGTGTAAGGAAATACTCGCATAAAAAAGTGGAGAATTAACGACGTGGGAATGACGATCACAGAAAAGATACTGTGCCACCACACAGATCTCAAAAAGATGCATCCGGGGATGCTGATAAACGCAAGGGTGGATATCGCCCTCGGGAATGACATAACGGCTCCTATAGCTATCGCGGAATTCAGAAAAGCCGGGGGTATCAAGGTTTTTGATCGGGATAAGGTGGTGCTTATACCTGATCACTTCACGCCCAATAAAGACATCGATTCAGCGCAGCAGTGCAAGTTCATGAGAGAATTTGCACGGGAGCAGGAACTGACTCACTACTATGACGTTGGTGAAGTGGGCATTGAGCATGCCCTCCTTCCTGAACAGGGTATTGTTCTCCCCGGAGACCTGGTCATCGGCGCTGACAGTCATACCTGTACATACGGCGCCCTGGGAGCCTTTGCCACTGGTGTCGGCAGTACCGATCTGGCGGCCGCCATGATGACCGGCGAGGTCTGGTTCAAGGTCCCTGAGACGATAAAGATCGTCTTTCACGGCAAGACGAAAAAATGGGTTTCCGGCAAGGATCTTATTCTCCATATCATTGGTCTCATTGGTGTCGATGGCGCTCTTTACAAGGCGATGGAGTTTACCGGTGAAACCGTGGGGCAGCTAAGCATGGCAGACAGATTGACCATCGCTAACATGGTCATTGAGGCAGGCGCAAAGAACGGCATCTTCATACCGGACGATATAACGAAGGCTTATGTAGAGAAGAGGGCAAAGCGGCCTTACAGTTTTTATAACTCTGATCCCGATGCTCAATATGCCGATGTCATCGATATCGATGTCAGCAAGATCGAGCCCCAGGTGGCATTTCCCCATATACCTTCCAACGTCAGGGGGATCAGCCAGGTGGGCAATGTCAAGATTGATCAGGTTGTTATCGGATCATGCACGAACGGCAGGATAGAAGACCTCAGGGTTGCAGCGGGCATTCTAAAAAATAAGGAGGCGGCGCCGTATGTCCGATTGATCATTGTACCAGCCACGCAGGAAATATATAAACAGGCCATGAAGGAAGGCCTCATAGAGATATTTATCGATGCACATGCGGCGGTCAGCACGCCGACCTGCGGCGCCTGTCTGGGCGGTCATATGGGTGTATTAGCGGATGGCGAGAAGGCTGTTTCCACAACGAACAGGAATTTCATCGGGCGTATGGGGCATACCGGCAGTGAAGTGTATCTTGCCAGTCCCGCTATTGCCGCGGCATCGGCGGTCTTGGGACGTATTGCCAGTCCGGAGGAGTTGTAGAGGGGTTAAATATTATGAAGTTCAGAGGAAGGGTCTGGAAATTTGGAGATAACATAGACACCGATGCGATCATCTCAGCCCGCTATTTAACGACATCGGACCCCAAAGCACTGGCAGCCCACTGTATGGAAGACGCCGATCCTGAATTTGTGAAAAAAATCAGTGTCGGTGACATTATTGCGGCAGGGGAAAATTTCGGCTGTGGCTCATCGAGAGAACATGCGCCTATCGCCATCAAAACCGCCGGGATTTCCTGCGTCATCGCCAAGAGGTTTGCCCGCATATTTTACCGTAATGCCTTCAACATCGGACTGCCCATTTTTGAATCGAGGGATTTGTGGGATTTAGTTTCTGATGGCCAGGAAATCGAGGTGGACGGTGATAATGGAAGCATCAGGATTTTAGACAGCAATAGGGGTCCGCTTCGTATAGAGCCCATTCCACTGTTCATGCAACAACTTGTCAGCGACGGTGGCTTGATGAAGCACATCGCAAAGAAAAAAGTATAACCGAAAAGGCGTTCCACAGGCCCGCACACAGGAAGGGAATCTTCATATTATCTGTCATGGCACCTGTCCTTTTTTTTGAATCCATATCAATCCCCGTACCCCGCAAAAATATATACAGACGTCTGGGATTTGTAAAAGGCGTTACAGAAGTGCCAACATCGCAACAGGAGGAGATCGAAAGGTACATAGGGGACGCCTCATCGCTCATTCACCTGAAGGGTGCGGGCTTGCGCATGCCTATCACGGAGATTAAAGGCGCCAGGATTATCCTTCCTGACGGTGCAGAATTTGAAAGTCGTCAACTGGCCAAGTTTCTTGCCAATTGCAATGAGATAGTCCTGATGGGAGCCACAGCCGGCCGGGAAATCATGGACGCCATCGAGGCAGATGCCACTGGTGCGAATGTGACCCGCGGTATCGTCTTGGACGCAGCAGCAAGCGAGATAGTCGACGACGCCCTGGACTGGATCATGGACTATTTCAACCAGTCGTTAAGGAGGGAAAACAGGAGACTGCTGGGGAAACGCTATTCCGCAGGCTATGGTGATTTGTTCCTGGAAACCCAAAAAGCAATGTACCGCCTCCTCCAGCTCGACAGAATCGGTATAGAGATCACAGAAAGCTGCATGCTTGTCCCGGAAAAGTCCGTTACCGCCATCACCGGCATAAAGGCGCAAAGTTCATGAGGCGGCCTGTTATTGTTGTGACAAGGATGGCGGCATTATAATATCTTGATATTATGGAATGCTGATAATATAAGATAACAGATTGCCATAAAAATAAGGAAGACACGATCTACGATAGGGACAGATCATTGGATAAAAAACAGAAGATCGTCAATCTGTTGAAAAGAAGGATTCTGATTCTTGACGGTGCGACGGGAACGGAGCTGCAGAAGCGGGGAATGCCGTCCGGTGTCTGTCCGGAGGTGTGGTGTCTGGAAAACCCCGCGGCGATTCAGGATATTCACAAAGCGTATCAAAAGGCAGGATCGGATATTATCTATACCTGTGCCTTCGGCGCCAACCGATTAAAGCTCGGCCAATATGGTTTTACGAACGTCAGAGAAATCAACAAAGAACTTGCCATTCTGGCGAGGCGTGCATTAGGAAACGGGGCACTAATTGCCGGTGACATCAGCTCGACGGGACATTTCGTAGAGCCTTTCGGCGATCTGATGTTTGAAGAGGCGGTTGATATCTTCAAAGAGCAGATCCGGGGCCTTCTTGCGGGCGGCGTTGATCTTTTTGTCATCGAAACCATGATGGACATACAGGAGGCGCGGGCGGCGCTCATCGCCGTCAGGGAAACCACCGACCATTTCACCATGGTTACCATGACCTACGAAACGAATGGCTATACTTTGAGTGGCACAGATCCTGTGACCGCCCTCATTACGCTGCAGAGTCTAGGGGCCGACGCCGTAGGCTGCAACTGCTCAACAGGGCCGGAAGCAATGGTGAAGTTTATTACCGCCATGAAACCGTATGCCACAGTTCCGCTGGTGGCTAAGCCCAATGCCGGGATGCCGAGGCTGGTCGGCAAGACCACCGTCTATGATATGGACCCCAAGGACTTTGCCTCATGGGGAAAGGAATTAGCGGCTGCCGGTGTCAACCTAATCGGTGGATGCTGCGGGACAACACCCGAACATATCGCGGCGCTGAAGAAGGCATCAGGCAAAGCCCCGGTGATTACTCCGGTGCGAAAATCCATAAGCGCTGTCAGCTCTGCCAGGGCCTTCAAGATATTTGATGAGAGCAGTCCGCTTCTCATAATCGGCGAGAGAATTAATCCCACGGGCAAGAAGGCCCTGCAACAGGAACTCCTTGACGGCAAAATGAATATCGTCAGGCAGATGGCACGGGAACAGGAAGCGCAGGGGGCTGATCTTCTTGATGTGAATGTCGGGGTTCACAAAATTGATGAGGTTGATACCATAAAAAAAGTCATTCGTCTGCTATCGACAGGCACTGCCCTGCCCCTGGTAATCGATTCCCCTAATGTGGAAACGATAAAGGCGACTCTTCGCATCTATCCCGGCCGCGCCCTAATAAACTCTATTTCCGGCGAAACGCAAAAATTGAAAAAGCTACTCCCCGTTGCGGCGAAATATGGCGCCATGTTTATTCTCTTGCCGGTAACAGAAAATGAGATGCCGGAAACAGCCGCCAGGAGAAAGGAAATCATAAAAGATATATTCCGGACTTCCCGAAGTTTTGGATTTTCAAAAGATGACATCGTCGTCGATGGACTCGTCATGACCGTGGCCTCGAACCCCAGGGCTGTGAAAGAAGCTCTGAAAACCGTCGCCTGGTGCACGGATAGTTTCAAATGCAGGACAGTTCTTGGTCTTTCCAATGTGTCCTTTGGCATGCCTGAGCGAAAGTGGATGAATACTGCATTCCTCGCCATGACACAGGCCGCGGGATTGACCATGGCGATTGCCAATCCTGCCGACAGAGAACTCGTGAAGGTAAAGATGGCGGGCGACGTGTTCATGCAGAAAGACAGGGACGCCCTGTCGTATATCCGGCATTTTTCTGAGTACGCTAAGACGGACGCGGCCGTCGCCCCGGCAGTGAAAGCGTCACCGGATCAGGATGTATATGGAGCGATACTGGAAGGCAACAGGGATAATATTATTAACCTTGTCGATAATGCCCTCGAATCAGGGATGAGTCCTTCCGGGCTTGTGGATGACATTATGATCCCGGCAATTAACCGGGCGGGCGAACTGTTTGATCAAAAAAAGTATTTTTTGCCGCAGTTGATAGCGAGCGCCGAAGCAATGAAGGCGGCCCTGGCGCGCGTTGAACCAAGGCTTAAACACGAAAAGAGAGGCAGCCTTGGAAAAGGAGTTGTCATTCTTGCCACGGTCAAGGGGGACATCCACGACATCGGCAAGAACATAATTTCTTTGATGCTAAAAAATCACGGCTACAGGATTGTTGACCTCGGCAAAGACGTCCCGACCAACGCCGTTATTGAGTCCATGAGGCGTTCAAAGCCCGATGTTGTCGGCCTTTCCGCCCTGATGACCACAACCATGGTAAACATGGAGGAGATCATTGATCTTGCGCGGGCCAATGGGTATTCATGTCCGTTCATCGTAGGAGGCGCCGTCGTTACGAAATCCTACGCCGCCTCTATCGGCGCCGCCTATGCTAAAGACGGTGTGGAAGCCGTGCGGGCAGTTGAACAACTGGTCAAATCGAAGAGGCGTATATCAAAATGACCCATCATGAAATGAAACATAGACTCGCTGAAATCATCCTGGAGCGGTCTTTCCAGTTCAGAGACGATCCTCCCTTCACGCTGGCCTCAGGAAAAACGAGCAACTATTATTTCAATTGCAAAACGACAACCATGGACCCCGAGGGGATGTATCTCATAGGGAATATCCTTTTTGAGATGCTTGGTGATGCGGATGTGTCGGCGGTCGGCGGCCTCACCTTAGGAGCGGATCCCATAGCCAATGCCCTTTCCCTCATTTCGTACCAGAAGAAAAAACCGATTAAATCGTTTGTCGTAAGAAAAGATGCCAAGAATCACGGTACAAAAAGCGGCATCGAAGGGAATATCGCACCTGGCGAAAGAGTTGCGATCGTAGACGATGTGATAACGACAGGAGGATCGACGATTACTGCCATAGAAATTGCCAGAGAAGCCGGTCTCAAAGTCGACCGGGTAATTGCCCTTGTTGACAGAGAGGAAGGCGGCAGGGAGAATATAAGAAAATATATTGACAGGGTCGATGCCGTATTGACAAGATCAGAGATCATGAATCTCTATAAAGGCCGCTCAAAACCCGCAAAGTGATTTATCATGAAAAGAATGTTGACTCTAATTATATCTGCGTCGCTTTTTCTGGCGTTTGTTCCTCTATCGGGATGTCAAAAAGCCGAGGAGCCCAATAAGCCGGAGGTGTCGGCTGTTTTGCCCACAGCGCCAACCTCACCTCAGACTGCAATTTCTCCGTCAGCTCCCGAACAATCAGGAGCGCCATCCGCAACCGTGACTTCCGCCCCACCTCGGGCACCTGCCACGTGCGAACCGACGGCTGCCCCGGAAGCCCCGGCTGCGCCTGCGAAATCGCAGGGTATGGATATCGTCATGGTCGCAGGATTTGACTCCGCACAGATGCAGAAGGGCGCTCCTACAGGCTGGTTACTGGATATCAAGAAAGGCGAACCTGTTATCAATCTTGAAAGAGGATCGCAGATCTATTATCTTCACATGATAAGCTATGAATCATCCTACGGTGTAAAAAATGGCATAAAGGTTGATATCAAAGAATACCCCTATTTGAATTGGAGGTGGAAGGTTGCCAGGCTTCCTGATGGAGGTGATGTTAGAAAAAGCGACACGGATGACCAGGCAATACAGATCTATGTTGCTTTCACTCCGACAGGATTTCCGGAGGCTCTAAACACCCCCATTCTGGGTTACATCTGGGATAATGAGGCCCCCAGGGGCTGGACGGGCAGGAGTCCAGCAGTCGGTGGAGGGAAGATGAGGTACGTCGTTGTCAGGAATAAGACAGATCGCCTGGGACAGTGGTATACGGAAAAAAGAAATATATACGAGGACTATAGAAAGCTTTTAAAAGATGTAGAATTCGCCGAGCCTGCCGGGTTGACTCATGGTGTCGAGTTTTATATCAATACGCAAAACACGAGGAGCGCGGCCGAAAGCTATATCTGTGACGTTTATTTCAGCAAGAGGTAGTCATCTTTGATCGGATTCGATTAACCGCAAGGTGCGCCCTTCTCACCGGTTCCGTAAGTCTGTAGCCTCTGCAACATGAAAGAACCACTTCAACTGCCCTTCGCAAGCCTATCTTATGCCCCGGTGATATGAATAACGGTTTTACTTTTTTCTTGGTTCGGACGACAGCGCCCATGATACGTCCGTCCAGCGTGAGATCCGCATAGTCTCCAACCTCAGGCCCCACTTCGTCATGTACACCAACCAACCTTTTCTTGGCGCAACCTATGGTTGGTATATCCAGGAACAATCCCATATGTGAAGCGAGGCCAATGCCTCTGGGATGAGCAATTCCCTGGCCATCGAAAATAACGCAATCCGGAACGCTCTTCAGCTTCTCAAAGGCTTTTAATAGTGCGGGGCCTTCTCTAAAGCTCAGCAGCCCGGGGATATACGGGAAGGGAGCCCTTTCGGCAAAGGAGGCCTCTTCGATAACGTCCATGGTCGGGCATGCCAGCAGAACAACGGCTGCGAAAAACATGTCGTCTTGTTTAGAATAGGATATATCAGCGCCGGCGATGGTACTGATCTCCCCGGGAGATTCTTTGTCATAAAGGATCAGTTTTCCCTTGAGTGCCTGCTGGATGTTGACGGCTTCCTTATATGTGATGTCCCAATGGTGGAGATATTTGATCTTCATGATGAAGGGGAAATATATTGCTTATATACATAATCTAACGTGTCATTTCGAAGGAGCGGAGCGACTGAGAAATCTATTGATAATATTAAAGAAGATTTCTCCTTGTAGTCGAAATGACACAATGCGAACTATCGCAAGTCAGAACTCGATTTGCTGGTACTAAGAATATGGTTTCAGTATGGCCCGCGCTTCGTCGATGTCTTTCCTTATCTGTTTGACCAACTGCTCGGAATTTTCAAATTTTACTTCATCCCGTATCCTTTCGATAAAAAGAACATCTACTTTTTTTCCGTAAATATCTCCGCTGAAATCAATTAAATAAACTTCAACAGAAAGGTCAGTATCAGAAAAGGTGGGATTGAACCCGATATTCAAGACCCCCTGGTGGCGGTCTTTCTCCAGATGGGCAATGACGGCATAGACACCTTGGGCAGGGATTAATTCCTTTTCGGGCTTTATGTTAGCCGTGGGAATTCCGAGGATGCTGCCCCGTTTTTTCCCCGGGACGACAATACCGCTGACATTGTAAGGCCTTCCTAATACTTTCGCGGCAGTCTTTACATCACCCTCGAGAATCAAGTGTCTCAGACGGGTGCTGCTGATGGTCTCTTCATCGAGTTTGATAGCATTAATGATGTCAACCTCAAATCCAAGTTTTTTCCCGAATTCTGCGAGAAATATTTTGTTCCCCGTCTTGCTTTTCCCGAAGCTATAGTCATGGCCGACAAATATTTTCCTGATGTGAAGTTTATCCCAGAGAATATCACAGACGAACGACTCGGCTGTCATCTTGGAAAAATTGAGATCAAAAGGGATGAGTATTAAACCATCAACACCAATATCTTCAAGAAGCTTGATCTTCTCCTCGATTGAAGTAATTAAATAAAAAGGTCTGATATCCGGACGAAGGACTTTTTGGGGGTGGGGGTCGAAGGTGATCACCACGGCTTTCCTGTTTTCCCTGTGGGCTTCCTCTATAAGTTTCTTAAGTATCGGTACGTGGCCCAGGTGGACTCCGTCGAAATTCCCTATTGTTACGAAAGCATCCCTGAATTCACCGGGTATTTTTTCCAAACTTCTAATGACTTTCATCCTCTGGCCTTCCTTGTCCACCCTTTCTTGATTCCGCGCTAACATAGCATTAATATGGTTAATTTCAAGTCCATTTTTTCTTGACATTGGTCGGAATCTCAGTGTAGACAACGAGAATCACGCCGCCTATTATTACAAACAGCGTGCCGAAGTGGCGGAACTGGTAGACGCGCTAGGTTCAGGGTCTAGTGGGCATTAGGCCTGTCCGGGTTCAAATCCCGGCTTCGGCACCAAGGAAATATGGATAACATTAATTGGCGCCTATTAATCGTTATTTACATTTTGCTCGCTGGAGTCTGGGGCACGTTAGTTAAAGTTGCCTCAGACCGCCTGAATCCCCTCACAATATCATTTGTCGTCTCTACGAGCGCCTGGTTGACTGTAGCGGCAGTTGCCCTGCCCAGATTGGACTTTCAAAATAAAACCGGTGTGGGGATAGCTGCGGTCTGCGGTCTTATGGGCGGTTTTCTGGTCGTTATCTTCTACAGCGTCCTGAAGCAAGCACCGGCAAGCGTAGTTATCCCGGTGAGCACACTATATGTCCTTGTAACTGTCGTTTTGTCATATTTATTTCTCGGTGAAGCAATAACCATCAAACAACTCGCTGGTATAGTTCTCGGACTTGTCTCAATATATTTACTGACCTCATGAAGTGATTGTCTTTAGAGAGGGATACCATGTCAGATTACTGAAACCCCGTTTCTTAAAGAGGGTGGGGTTTTTTGTTTAAAGGAGTTGCCTTCAAAAAGAACGGTTATTCTGCTTTTAGTCTTTCTCCTCTACGGGCGGAGGAATATTTTACTCTTTGTATTTTAAGAGAATACCAAAATGAAAAAAATAATCGGAATCGGAATAATGGGAGTAATGCTGTTTTCCGGCAGTTTCGTCCAACACGCTGTCAGTTCCGAGAATATTCAAATGGCAAATCCGGCATCGGTATACTGCGTGCAATCCGGTTATACACTGGAGATTAGAGCCAACGCCGGCGGAGGCGAATACGGTGTTTGCATCTTCCCCGACGGCAACGAATGTGAAGAATGGGCTTTCTTCAGGAATGAGTGCGGCGCCGGCTACAGGAAACTGCCCGATATCAACAGTAAAGGAAAAGACACGCCGGAAAAAGATTGAGCTATTCACTCCGTAAGAGAGCGCCGCCTTCCACTTCGAGTGGAAAAAATATGCCATGTGCAGACCCGGCGTTTCATCCCTCCTATAAGACGTTCGGTCTTCCGACCCTTCCTTCCTGAGAGCATTATTCGATTAATATTCCTTTTCGTACTGGATTCAAAATGCAATTCGTGATAGTCAAAATCGCGCATGTAGCGTTACATTACCCGTGCAGCACGATGGGAAAAAAGTATGAGCAGAAAGCAGAAACCAAAAAGGATCACGCAAGCAGCGGGCAAAGCCCCCTGGCTTAACAAGACACTGCGCAGCCTCTCTGATTGTATTAGCGATGGCATCTACTGCCTTGACACCAGCGGTCATTTCATCTTCGTGAACAATTCAACCATGGAAAAATCCGGCATCCCGTTGGAAAAGCTATACGGGTCACACTTTCTTGATGTTATCCAGCCCGAATACCACCGTCTGGCCAGAGAAAATTTTGAACGCGTCATGAATGGCAAGAACGGCGCACCGTATGAATTGAGCTATAAGCGACCCGATGGGCACCTGCACATGATAGAAGTTCATTCCAAACCGATCTGTGACGGTGGGAAGATTGTCGGCTTACTGGGCATTGCGCGAAACATCACTGATCGCAAAGTGGCTGAACAGGCGCTTAAAGCGTCTGAGATAAATCTGTCGAGGTTTGTCAAGGAAAAGACTGCGGAGTTTCTCGAAAAGAATACGGAGCTGGTGATGGAGATCAAGGAACGCAAACGTACCGAGTCTGCATTAAGGAAAAGAATTCGGGAGTTGAAAGCGGCTTTGAGTACCCCTTTGCAAACGACGGAGGTCTCTGCTTCCCCAGATAAGGGTTCCGGAAATAAAACAAGCGCGCTTGCGCACAGCAGGAAAAAGCTTGCAACACATTAGATTAGGAGATGTTGCTGAATCTGCTATGGCAAAAAAGAGAGACAACACATTTTTTGCGAATCGATAGAATAACGGCGGATATTTTTATGAATGCCGCATTTTGAAATTAGCGTCATTCTGTTTGCAGGGAAAGCCTACCTCCATCGAGCATACTGTTTTTCTTCCCGTAATGTTTTGGTTTTTCTAATTTTCCCGATGGTGCAATATTTGAAGCTCTCCGCAGCAAGCTGCGGAGAGCTTCAATTATCCATAGAAAAAAATCCTGAAAAGATGGTAAAATGTAAGGCAGGTTCATGTTTCTAGGGAGGCCATGATGACAAAAGAGCAATTCCCGGCAACACCGGCGATTCGCGTCCTCAGGGATGAAAAGGTGGACTTCACTCTTCGTCCTTACAAATATGAGGAAAGAGGCGGTACCGAGGTGGCCGCAAGAGAGCTCGGTGTGGATGAGCACATGGCAATCAAGACCCTCGTCATGGAGGATGATCGGAAGAAGCCCTTCATCATCCTCATGCACGGAGACAGGGAAGTATCCACGAAGGAATTGGCCAGGATTCTTGGAGTCAAGTCCGTCCACCCGTGTGATCCGGGAACAGCTCAAAAACACACAGGATACATGGTCGGAGGCACTTCTCCCTTCGGTATAAGAAAGAAGCTCCCCATATACATCGAAGAGACGCTCCTCGGTTTTCAGAAAATTCTCATCAATGCCGGGAGGAAGGGGCTGCTTGCTGAGATGGCGACCGAAGACCTTCTCCGTATACTATCCCCCCAGCCTGTCAAGGTGGCAAGATAAGATATACCGCCGACCGCGCAATAACTAGCATTGAAGCCCATCAAAACAGGCTCTCTTGGAAAAAGGGTTCCACGTAATGGATGCAGATAATGCTATTATCACTTGTAGAAAATGCGGCGCGAAAAACAGCGCGGCGCAGGAGTTGGGTACAAGCATCGTCAGCGTATTGCACGTCGCGCCCTCCCAAAACACCGATTTTCAGAAAGTCACATCACCCGACCTTGCGAAGCTTGGCGAGACAGCAACTGAAGTATGGCGTAAACTGGTGCGAACACCCAGCAGATTCATCAGCGTCAGCACCGAGCAACTATTCGGCAACCTATCTGTTGAGCAATTGCCAGAAATGCGGGCGTGGCTAGAATACATCGGCGCAAGATACGCATGGGTTCGGGCAGGCAAGGCAACGCCATCAGAATAGGGGCGCAACCCAACACCACGTTGCACCCGACCGTTACTCTCTTTCGATCCGCAATCCTCAGTTATTATGAATACCCACCACTGAACAGTTATAGGTGAAAGCGATAATCAAAATCAGCACAAAAGAACTATTTATTTCCATTGCCCATTTTCATCTTTACTGGGGAGCCAATGCAGAATAGAACTTTCTCAATTATCGTTCACTTCTTCAACTACAACCTCATTTCTTTCTTCCCGTAGTCAAGTATCCGGTGATTTTGACAGACATACATCCTTTCAAATGGTTATCAATAATATTTGTCTCTTGACTTTTCAAAGAATTAGGAGCATAATAATAATTATATTTAAATAGGGCATCGTCAAAAGGTTAGCAACTAATCTGAACCCTTTTTGTAAGGGTGGTGCCATGAAGAGATTATTGAAACCCTGTTTCTCAGAAGAGAGCGGGGTTTTGTGTTTTAATCATCCCTCAATTTTTGTGAGGGGCTGGAGCCTACGGATACATGGTTGAAATAATGTGGTACCGCCGAGAAACCAAGCGGTAAACGGAGAAAACAAACCTCAACCTGTAATATGGGGAGAAACCCGTCTACGCGACTCAGAATCAAAATTTTAAGTGATTTGTGATTCGAGAGGAAAGGAGGAGTAATATGAGTGAACGAGTAGTAGAAGACGCCAAAAGCTGGGTAGAAAAGGCCGTCGCTTTTTATAAAGCTTCAGGCAAGAGAATCGCTTTGGCTGAATACTCGAACCCAGAAGGACAGTTTGTTCAAGATGAAAAGTATATTTATGTATTAAACCCCAAAGGGACTATACTTGCACACGGAGCCAATGAAAAATTTGTGGGGGAGGATTTTATTGACGTCAAGGATTATGACGGCAAGTATTTTGTAAAAAAGATCATCAACACCGCAAACACTGAAGGCAGCGGCTGGGTGGAATACAAATGGTACCACCCGGTAACGGCACAGGTACTGCCCAAGACCGTGTATTTTGAGAAGGTCGACGATCTGATCATTTGCAGCGGCGACTATAAGGAATTCTCCAAGGGCGTATCCCTGCTCCATGATCCAATGCTGAACAAGGGCACCGCCTTCACTGAGGCGGAGCGTGATGCGTTGAAGCTCCGCGGTCTTTTGCCGCCGCACGTTCAAACCCAGGAAGAGCAGGCAGGACGCGTCATGGACAATTTCCGGAAGAAACCCAACGATCTGGAACGTTATATCCAGTTGGTCGGCTTGCAAGACCGCAACGAGACGCTCTTCTACCACGTCCTGATGAACAATATCGAAGAGATGATGCCCATCATCTACACGCCTACAGTTGGCAAAGCCTGCCAGGAATTCGGCCATTTATTCCGCCGCCCGCGCGGCCTTTATCTCTCAATGAATGACAAAGGAAAAATCGCCGAAATTCTGGAGAACTGGCCATACAAAGACGTGCGTGTCATCGTCGTGACCGACGGCGAGCGCATCCTGGGCCTCGGCGACCTCGGTGCGTTCGGTATGGGCATCCCGATCGGCAAGCTTTCGCTCTACACTGCCTGCGCCGGCATTCATCCTTCGTATACCTTGCCGGTGTTCCTGGATGTCGGCACGGAAAATGAGACCTTGCTGAATGATCCGCTTTACACGGGCATTTTCCAAAAACGCGCCCGCGGCAAGGCTTACGATAAATTCTTTGCGGAATTTGTCAAAGCCGCGCATAAAGTATTCCCGAGAGCGCTTATTCAGCTCGAGGATTTTGCGAATATCAACGCCTTCCGTCTTCTGCACGGATACAAAGACCGCGTCTGCATCTTCGACGATGACATTCAGGGCACCGCCGCTATGACGCTGGCCGGTGTTTATTCTGCGCTGCGCATCACCAGGGCTCAACTCAGGGATCAGACGTTACTCTTCCTTGGCGCAGGCGAGGCCGGCATCGGCATTGGCGACCTCATCGTTTCCGCGCTTATCGACGAAGGCATGCCGAAGGAAGAAGCCCACAAACGCTGCTGGTTTGTGGATTCGAAGGGTTTGGTGGTAAAGAGCCGCAAAGGTCTGGTGGAGCATAAGCTCCCTTACGCACACGATCATGCACCCTGCCCTGATTTGCTGACGGCAATCCAATCGCTTAAACCCACTGCTCTCATCGGCGTGTCGGGTATGGGTAAGGGCTTCTCGCAACCGATAGTGGAAGCAATGACGAAGATCAACGAGCGTCCTATCATCTTCGCGCTCTCAAACCCGACCTCGAAGGCAGAATGCACGGCGGAAGAAGCTTACACCTGGTCGAATGGCCGGGTTATCTTCGCCAGCGGGAGTCCATTCCCGCCGTTCACTTACCAAGGCCAGACCTTCGTGCCGGGCCAGGGCAACAATGTTTACATCTTCCCCGGTGTGGGTCTGGGCGTCATCGCCTGCGAAGCGAAGCATGTCACCGACCGCATGTTCTTAACAGCGGCAAAGTCGCTGGCCGGCCAGGTTCTGGAGAGCGACCTCGCACAAGGCCGTATCTATCCATCGTTGAAACGGATTCAGGAGGTCTCCGTCGTCATCGCGCTGGCTGTAACCGAAGTGGCCTATCAAGACGGCCTCGCTCATAAGAAAAGACCCGCGGACCTGCTGGCCTACATCAGATCGCAGATGTACAATCCGGTTTATCAAAACTACATCTAAAAAGGAGTGATAGAGATGAAAAAAATTATAGTCATTGTGGCATTTAATTTACTTGTAGGTCTTTTCACAGTCGGGGTATCAGCACAAGAATCGATGAAGCTGGTCATACCCCTGCCCCTTTCAGGGACTCAGGCAACATTCGGTCAAATAGAAAAAAGGTCTTACGAGATTGCCATGGATGAAATCAATGCCGCGGGAGGTATCAAAGGCAAGAAGATTCAGCTGGAATTTGAAGATTCTCAGGGCAAACCGGAAATTTCGAGATCTATTGCAGAAAAACTGATCGCTGTGAACAAACAGCCGATTATCTTCGGCGAATACAGTTCCTCATGCTCAGGGGCGTTGGCTGAAATAGCGGAGAAGAGGAAGGTGCCCTACATGGTGGTTACCGGCGCAGCCGACGACATCACACAACAGAGATACAGGTACGTTTTTCGTATGAATCCCACAACTGCCTATTATGCGAGCGGACTGATGAATTTTCTTAGAAATGTTGTAAAGCCCGCGACTATTGCCATACTTTATGAAAGCTCGGAGTTTGGTATTTCAGGTGCGGAGGACATGTCCAAGCAGGCCAGGAGAGCCGGTATAAAGGTTGTATTGAAAGAGCCGTACGATAGAGAAACTATCGACTACGTTACATACGATGTAAGATCTGTTCCCGATATCAGACTAATGCTCGCAAAGGTAAAGGCGTCAAAACCCGAAGTCATTTACATGGTCTCTTATGCGGTGGATGCCGTTGAGATCATGCGAGAGCTCAAGAACCGCAGGATTGACGCAAAGCTCTATGCGGGCGGTGCGGCGGGGTTCGCGGTTCCGGACTTTATCCAGGGCGCCAAAGATGCCGCGGAATATGTGGTCACAACGACCCTCTGGAGTCCATGGAGCAATTATCCAGGCGCTAAGGAGTTTGCAGAAAAATATAAGAAACGTTTTGGGGACTATCCTTCTTATCACGGAGCTGAGGCCTATTCAGCGCTTTACGTCATCAAAAACGTTCTCGAAAGGGCAAAGACCTGGAAATCTGAAGATCTACGTGCAGCCATGAAAACGACGAATATGATGACGGCCTTTGGTCCGGTAAAATTCGAAGATAAAGAAGGGTATACTAATCAGAACTTTATGGACACCTTGGTCGAGCAGGTGATTAACGGTAAGTATGAGATCGTCTGGCCGGAGAAGTTTGCCAGTAAGAGGTACATCTATCCCATTCCGAGATGGAGAGATAGAATGTAGGCGAGGGCAAATACCTGGAAACACGAATACTCACTGCATCATGCAGTGACAATCTGACAAAGGAGAAAGAAATGGCAGAAGAAAAAATGACTGGTGATGCCAAGCGAGCGATGTGGTCGCAGTTTTTAGGATTCGGCATGGATGCTTATGACATGGCTATGGTTATTGTTTTAGCTCCGGTACTGGCAAAGATCTTTGCATCCCCAAGACTCAGTGAAGCATGGCAGTTTTTGATGGTGGCTCTATTGTATGCGGTGACAATGGCCGCAAGGCCTGTGGGCGCAGCCGTCTTTGGGCACTATGCGGACAAGATAGGAAGGCGTTTCCTGCTAGTTTTGACAATTGCGGGAGTTGGCATTATGTCAATGGTGTGTGCGTTCATACCGACACCAGCCCAAGTAGGACTGGTTGAAGCATATATCATATTTATGGTGGTAAGGTTCATTATGGGTTGTTTCTTCGGCGGTGAGTATGCAGTCGGACATACCTTCGCTATCGAACACGCTCCGCAAAGGCAGCGCGGTAAGATCGGCGGATTTATTCAGTCAGGTTTTCCGCTTGGATATGCAGTTGCCTCATTCATAGTTCTGGGTGTAAGCCTTATAATCGGGGAAAATGCAATGCATGATTGGGGCTGGAGACTGATGTTCTTTAGTGGAGTTGCGCCTGTTGGCCTAGCCTTGTATATCAGAAGAAAGCTTGTCGAATCTCCTGTGTTTGAACATGCAAAGAAAACAGGCACAGTGGATAAGATGCCTTTAATAACGCTTTTCAAGCCTCCGACGCTCTGGATATTCCTGCAGGTTTTTGCTTTTATGACAGGCCTTTTCCTTGTAGACTATGCAGTCTACCAGTTCATACCCAAGATACTCAAAGGCCCGGACAAGTTTAATCTGATTCAGTATACCTTTATTTATGGCGTTGCTTTATTCTGTGCATTTATTGGCTACAACTTCTATGGATGGCTTTCAGACAAGTTAGGCAGAAGAAGACTGACCCTGTGGTATTGTCTCTACTGTATTGTATTGGGCATACCTCTTTATAAAACCTTAATCTGGGCAGCCGTAACCAAGAGCATGGCAATTGCCATAGTAGCGGCTATACTGGCGGCGTCGCTCAAGCTCGCATGGGGTATTATCCCGGCATATCTTTCTGAGCGCTTCCCGACGAAGACACGCTCTGTCGGCGTAGGCGTCGGGTATTCAGCGGGCGCCCTGGTGGGAGGCGCCGGCATTACTCCATTGGTCGCTCTAATCCATGAGATGCCTCCGATAGTGGCAATTGAGGGTCCCAGTGAACTGTGGCTTTCGGCTTCAGCAGTTCTGACACTGGGTGCGATAATTACTTTCCTGAGCTTGCTGTGGAGCCCTGAGACGAAAGACCTTGAACTCTCATAGGTAGTTTAACGTAAATGAAGGAGGGAATATTTTTAAGTCGCAGTAAAATGCGAAAGAATGCGTGACCAAGAGGGTACTGCAATCTTTGGCGGGACATTATTTAAGTGCCGCGTTAGCCGGAGTAGAGCGGTATGACGTATGGCCCTTCTGGGACAACGGCTATGTGAGAATCGGCATGGGTTCTGACGCTATCGGCAATGGCCTTAGAGGGTGATGCGATGCTATGGACTGCGGTCAGCGAGTGTTGATCTTCTGTGAGGCCTTCACTGTAAAGATAGATGTTCGCCTTCTTCATAGCCTTGACCAGCATCTCTGACTGCCACTCGTCGATCGAGGCAGAGCGTTTCTGCAGAAGTTCTTCCAGAAAACGGTCAGGCCCCAGGCGAATCAAGTTCCTTTGCGCCTCTGCAAATTCAGGAGACCCCAGACCTCCTCGGCACTCGGAAACGATGATCAGATTTCCTCCGGGTTCCAGGATATCAATCACTCCGACCATCCCTTTCACTGTCTGGTAATAGGTGCCATCGAGAGGATGGCCTGCGGAGCTCGTGACAACAGTCTTAAACCTCCGCGGCACAGGGATTTCCATATAGGGGCGCACGAAGGCAACCGCATCGAGATGGCTCGCTTCGATATCGCCGAAATTGACAAAGGATATCCGACGGTCTTCATCGATGACCGCGTTCACGGCAAAGGCCCTTCCCACCAGCTTCAAAATATCCAACTGCGCACTGTGAATGGGATTGCCTTCCAAAATACAGTTAGCAGCCCGGCAATGCTCTAAAATTCGCGCGGAATGGAATATCCTTATGGTGTCTTCATGAGCAACACCCGGCGCGATTATTTTCCTTCCGCCCGAATAGCCAGCCATGAAATGAGGTTCCACCAGTCCCACCACGATACGCAAATCGGCGCGCAAAAACCGGTGGTCGAGTTTTACAGGTATGTCACCCGGCAGGGTCCCCAGGGACAGATGGTCTTCTTCATTACGGGCAAAATGATTGATAACCTGGACTGTCTCCAGCACCCAGTCGCTACCCACCACTTCGCGGAGCTCTTCCCCTTCGTTCGGCCTGTGTAGGCCTGTTGCGACAAGCACAGTAATAGTCTGCGGCTTGATACCGGCGAGGATCAGTTCCTTCACGAGAGTAGGCAAAATGGTTCCGTTCGGCACAGGACGGGTGATGTCACAGATCAGGATGCAGGCGCTCCGGCATTGCCTTGCCTCTTCCAAAAGTGATTTACATCCCACAGGATTGAGAAGGGCAGACGCCACGGCACTTTCCGGATCCTTCAGGACGGGCATGGCTTTTTTGCGAATGACTGCTACATCCAGACCATCGGGAAGATCCAGCGTAAGCCCCTTTCTCCCATACCTCATGACGACGCGCATGATCGTTTCACACCAACAGGTTATTTCTCATTACATGCCCAGGTAGGCTTGCCTGACGAGATCGGATTTCAAGATGTCTTCCCCCTTTCCTTCCAAGACGATGCGGCCGGTCTGCAGAACATAGGCGCGGTGGGATATTTGGAGGGCTTCATGAACATTCTGCTCCACAAGCAGAACTGTGACGCCGTTGCGATTGATGTCCTGCACAACCTTGAAGATTTCCGAAACCAGTTTCGGTCCCAACCCGAGCGACGGCTCATCCAGCATCAGCAGCGATGGATGGGACATGAGACCCCGCGCGATAGCCAACTGCTGCTGTTCCCCGCCGCTGAAGGTATCTGAGCGCTGCCCTTTTCTTTCCCTCAAGATGGGAAAGATATTGAAGACGCGCTCCATCATGTTCTCTGTCTCTTCCTGCGAGTCCAGGGCATAGGCCCCGAGAATGAGATTGTCCAGAACGGAGAGGCGACCGAAGAGCCGCCGTCCTTCGGGAATCATTGAAATCCTTTTCTTCACGATCTCGTAAGGCGGCATTTTGTGAATCGGCGTGTTTTCGAAAATAATCTCCCCTTTTTCAGGATGCATCAGGCCGGCAATGGTCTTCACGATGGTGGATTTTCCCGCACCGTTGGAACCTACAAGGCTGACGATTTCCCCCTTGTCGATCTGAAGAGAGACATCCTGTATGGCCAGAAGGCCTTTATACCCGGCGGAAATATTATTAACAGACAACACGATACTTATCCCCTAAATAGGCCTGAATGACATCCGGGCTGGAGCACACTTCTTTCGGTGCTCCCTCCATGATCTTTTTCCCCGAGTTCAAGACGACAACGCGGTCCGATATCTCCATAACGGCTTCCATCACGTGTTCCACGATGACGAGGGTCATGCCCTGGCCGCGGATTTTCTTGATGAGCGCGATAATCTCCCTAAGTTCAACCGGGGTGAGCCCGGCCATTGATTCATCCAGCATCAGCAGCCTGGGTTGCGTCGCGAGCGCCATGGAAACCTCAAGACGCTTCTTATCGGCGATGGTCAATTCCGTACCCAGGAGTGATTTCTTATCGATAAGACCGGTGAAGGCCAATATCTCAAGGGCTTTGTCCGTGGCCGGTCCGATTCTGCTGAAGCGGAGCAGCGCCCCGGTAACCACGTTTTCCAAGACGGTCATGTCGCTGATGACCTGGACGACCTGGAAAGTCCGGGCGATGCCTAGTTTGCAGATTTTATCGGCGCGCATACGGTAGATGTCTCTGCCGAAGAAGGAAACCTTGCCGCTGTTGGGCTTATAAAAGCCCGTGATGCAGTTGAAGAGGGTGGACTTCCCTGCCCCGTTCGGTCCGATGATGCTGACGATTTCACCTTCTTCAATGAAGAAGTCGATGTCCTGATTCGCCGCCAGACCGCCGAACCATTTCGTCATCCCTTTTACATCCAAGCAGATTGCCTTGTTCATTTTATTCTATTCCCTATTCTGGAAAGGAGTCCCCATACGCCCTGAGGCTGGTAGACGGAAATGATGGTTATCAAAAAACCGTAGATCAGCATGTCCACACCCGTTCCCCTGTGACCCAGCCATACGCGGGTGACCTCGGCGATCGGAATAAGCACGGCGGCCCCGATGACGGGACCCATTATAGAACCGGCGCCCCCGAGCATGGACAAAAGCACGATCTGAATGGATATCGCCAGGAGCATGACACTTTCCGGATCGATGTAAAGCACATACTGCGCATAAAAGGTGCCGGCCATGGCACTCAAGAAGGCGCTGATCATGATCGCGATGAGACGGTAGCGGACAACGTTCACGCCGAGGACTTCAGCCACATCATGACTCTCCCTGATGGCGCGAAAATAGTAGCCCATCTTCGATGTTGCAACAAAATAACAGACGACCAGAGCGAGAATCAGAAAGGCCAGCATGATGTAGTAATAGGGCACCTTCGAGTTGTGGAACATGAAATTGATGAAGGATTCGTCCAGCATCGGGAGAGATATCCCTTCGGCGGCATTTACCAGTGTCCAGTTATTGAAATGGACCCGCACAATTTCGGCAAAGGCAATACTCGCAATGGCGAAATAATGGCCGCGCAGATTGGAGCAGGGATAGCCAATGGCGGCGGCAACGAGCGCGGCTACCAGACCTCCCGCAATCAGCCCGATCCAAGGATTCACATGGAACGTCATCAGGAGAAAGGAAGAGGTATAGGCGCCAATTCCGAAAAAGGCCGCCTGACCGAAGGAGAACATGCCGGCATAACCGCCCATGATGTTCCAGGCCACGCCCAGCATGGCATACATGAACACCAGGATCATGACCTGCAAGGGAAATATCTGTGTCACCACCAGCGGGAAGATGAGGAGCAGAACCAGGACTGCCAGCCCGACCGTTATTTGTTTAAGGGATAGGCTCTTCATACATTACCACCCTAAGAGCCCCTGAGGCCTGATCCAGATCGTGATGAGGTAGATCATAAAAACGATGGCGTACTTGTATGCCGGATCGAAGAAAAAACCGCCCAGTGTCTGCGCCAGCCCGACCAGAACGCCCGCGATGAAGGCCCCTTCTATGCTTCCGAAACCTCCCAGGGCAACGATGGAAAAAGCTATGAGTCCGAAAAGACCGCCCACCTGGGGATAGATATAATAGTAGGTGGACAAAAATGCGCCGGCCACTCCCACGAGGGCGGCCCCTATCCCGAATGACAGGGAGTTGATGCGTTCCGTATTGATGCCCATGAGCAACGCTGCTTCCCGGTCCATTTCCGTCGCCAGAATGGCCTTGCCGGTCTTCGACTTTCTCAGGAACAGGAAAAGGCATACCGATGTGATTATGCTCCCAATCGATGCGACTGTTTTGGGAATGCTCAAATTGAGCTCCCCGAACTCCCAGGTTCCCTGAAGGATAGTCGGGGGAATGAGACGGAAATCCGGCGTCCACAGGTAAACGGCCAAGTTGGACAGGAAGATGCTGACGCCGAAGGTGACGACCAGTTGTGCCAGCATCGGTCCTTTCATCACTTTGCTCACGATGAAACGGTAGATAAACATCCCCATCACAAAAAGGAGAAGAAAACAGATCGGTATGGAAAAGAGGGGGTCCAGGCCATACACGCTGAATAGCCAGAAGGATGTAAACATCCCGATCATCAGGAATTCACCGTGGGCAAAATTGACGATATTCATGACGCCCCAGATGAGGGTGAGACCGATGGCGATTAAGGAATACATGAAACCGATCAATAAACCGTTGACAATCTGCTGGAGTAATTGCTCAGGCATGATTTCGTTCCTTGCAAGCGCACCGACAGGCGGGTTTAGAACGGAGACCCGCCTGTCAATGGCTAATCACAATAGGAATTATTTCTTTTTACCTTTCCATCCGGGGAACGGCCAGACGACGTCCTTGGCAGCCGATGCAAATGGCCAGACGGTCACGTATTGCTCGTTCTGAACCTGTACCAGTCCTCCCTGGGCGTAGATATTCTGGTGAGACTGCGGATCGAACTTGATTCCCTTCCAGGGATAAATGACCTGATTGGCGCTGATGTTCGTTTCCAGAAGCGCCTTTACAACCGCCTCGCTGTTGGTGGATTTCGCTCTGTTGAACGCGTCCGCCAGAACAAAGGGAGCCATGAAACTGCGGGCTGCGTTTTCGCTCATATCTATTCCGTATTTCTTCTTGAAAAGCTGACTCACTTTTGTCACAAGGGGTTTTTTCTTGCCAAGGTCCAATGCAAAGGTCGAACGGACGATGATATTATTGCCGTCCGCTCTCACAGCCGGCAAATAACCAGGTTCGATGTAACCGGCCATGGTAAGAATGCCTTTCGGGGCGAAGCCCATTTCCTTAAAGGTCTTGGTGAAGAGGATGGCATCAGTGATATAGGAGGCGTGCATCAATACATCGGGTCTGCTCTTAATCAGATTACCCACCTCGCTTGTCACATCGGTGGCGTTCGCAGCATAGGAGATATCGGCCACGACCTTATAGCCAAATTCCTCTGCGTATTTCCTGGCATACTTGCCCACATTGGAACCGAACTCCGTATTTTCATACAGGATGGCGACGGTCGCAACTTTCTTACCCGTTTTTTTCTCAACATCTTTCAGGAACTGGAACCAGTCCTTCGCAAAGATTGCGTCATGGGGACTGACCCTGAAGAAGTATTTGAACCCTCTTTCCGTCAGCGTGGGCGATGAAGAATCGGAACAGACGTAAGGCACTTTCAGTCTTTCCGTAGCCTGGCTGGCGGTCTTGGTAACCGAGCTCTGATAGGCGCCAATAATGGCGACGACCTTCTCCTGGGTGACCAATCTTTCGGTCTCGGACATGCCGTTTTTCGGCTCCCCTTTTGTATCGGCGTAGACGACTTCCAGCTTAGCTCCTCCCAGATTGGGAAGGCCGCCCGTTTTCGCCATAGGCAGATCGAGTTCTTTGCCGTATTTGCCGTTGATGATATCCACAGCCAGATCAACGCCTCTCTTGCAATCCAGCCCTGTCGAGGCAATATTCCCGCTCAGAGGATAGACACCCCCGATCTTGATGACGCCCTGCGCCAGCACCGGTCCTGAAAAGACCAGAAGCAGAGACATGGACAAGCAGATTGTAATCCAACTCTTCGCCTTCATCGTGATACCTCCTTTTTTAATATGATTGTTCATGATTCTATCGATGCCGCAACATATTACAGATCGTGACACCTTGAAGACAAGGCGTACAAATATTAAGAGGTTAGGCGTACAGAAATATACGCCGTATGCAACACAAGCCTCGCTTTTCTAACATAAAAGATTCAGTCGAGCAAGATGATTTGCAGGTCCATCACATTGGTGCCTGTGGGACCCGTGATAAAGAGGCCGCCTGCGGCCTTGAAAAAATGGTAGGAGTCGTTATTATTCAAGTAATCCCCTGGGTTGATTCCGGCAGCTTCCGCCCTCTCAATGGTACCGCCGTCGACAATAGCGCCCGCAGCGTCCGTGGGGCCGTCGGTACCGTCCGTGCCGGCGGAGAGTAGGGTTATTCCGTTCATGCCTTTAATCTCCTGCGCAAAGGCGAGGGCCAGTTCTGTATTTCTTCCCCCCAGGCCGTTTCCCCGAACAGTCACGGTTGTCTCCCCGCCTGAGATGAGACAGATCTTTCCCTGAGACCCTCCGGCCAATCCCCGACGCGCTTCGATTGCTTTGCGGGCAAGCCAGATGGCGGCGTCTCTCGCCTCACCCTGCAACTCCGCGGAGATGACTGCTGTCTGATACCCCTGGCCTTCAGCTTCTCTTTTCGCCGTTTCAATCGCTTTTTTGTTGCTTCCGACAATGATGTTTTGCACCCGCGCAAATACATGATTGCCTTCTTTCGGCGTCTCAGGGATTTCCCCTGCGGCACCTCTGATCAAGATGAGGCGGGCCTTTTCAGGAATTTTATCTCCCAGGTCATAGCGTTTGATAACCTTCAGGGCGTCCTGGAAGGTCGTCTGATCAGGTGATGTCGGACCGGAGGCGATCACATCCAGCGGGTCGCCGACGACATCCGAAAGAATCAAAGAAAGAACTCTCGCCGGATAGGCGATTTCGGCGAGCCTCCCACCCTTGATCCGCGAGAGATGTTTCCTTACCGTATTCAGGTCCTGGATATTGGCGCCGGCCTTAAGCAGCAACTGCGTGATCTGCTGCTTTTCGGCTAAGGAAATATCCTTGTGCGGTGCAACCAGCAAGGCAGAGCCTCCGCCGGAAATCAGACAAACAACTAGCGTCGCGCTGTCCGCTTTTTCGAGAAGGCCGATGACTCTTTCCGTCGCCAGGACACCCTGAAGGTCCGGAACGGGATGGGCCGCCTCGAATACCTCGATCTTATGGGAGACTCCTGCTTCCGGCACATGGCCATACTTGGTAATCATGATGCCTTTCGTCAGAACATCATCCACGAAATCAGATACGGCCTTTGTCATCGGATAGGCCGCCTTGCCGAAACTGATGAGGTATAATTTCCCGTAGTTTCCCTCACGATAGATGGAGCGGATCTGATCGATACGCTCTTTGATGAGCCCATAGGGATCGATCGCCTTCAACACTGCATGAAAGATGTCCGCGGCTTTCTGGTGACTGAGATCATTTTTCATAGACATGGAACCCTTCGAGGAACATTGACAGAAAATGATTGATGCAGAAAAGTCGCTTACATTTACGATAACCAGTAAGCTTCGTCAATTTGTTTTTTATTTGATGAATTTTTTGCCAAATTGATTATAATAGCATCAGCCTGGATGTGCCCTGTGAAGCGGCCACGGGCAGGAAAAACAGTCGTAGCTTGAATCAGCTTCATGAGAAAAGAGAGACAGACGATGAAATTCATGGGCTACCGCCGTACCGACGGAACCGTAGGCATCAGGAATCATGTGATCATCATTCCATCCGTAGTTTGTGCAAACCGCGTGGCCAGGGGAATATCCCAGCTTGTAACAGGCGCCACCTGGGTCGAGCACCAGCATGGATGTACGCAGCTGGGGGCCGATGCGGCGTTAACCAGACGGGTTCTCGTTGCCCACGGGACACATCCCAACGTTTACGGCGTCGTGGTAGTCGGTCTTGGTTGTGAAACTTTACGAGCCCAGAATATGGCTGCGGAAATAAAAGAGACATGCCCGGATAAACCGGTCCATCTCGTGATCATCCAAGATGAGGGCGGGTCTGTTAAGGCGATAGCGGCAGGGGCGAGCGCCGCACGCGAAATGGTCGGCGGCGCCTCTTGCATGGAACGCATACCAAGCGACGTCTCCGAGCTCATCCTGGGAACCGAGTGCGGGGGATCAGATGCCTGCTCCGGCATATCAGCCAACCCGGCACTGGGTGTCGCCTGCGATCTTTTAATCGACGCCGGTGGAAGTGTCATCCTCGCGGAGACGACAGAACTTATCGGCGCCGAGCATCTCATCGCTGCCCGGGCCGTGAGCGAGCAGGTTGCAGCCCGCTGTTATGATGTAATAAGGAGATGTGAGGATTCGGCAAAGGCCATGGGAGTGGACATGCGGGGCGGACAGCCCACGCCGGGAAATATTGAAGGCGGCCTGTCATCGATCGAAGAAAAATCCCTCGGCTGTATCTACAAGGCGGGTACGAAACCCCTCCAGGATGTCATAGACTATGCCATGCCCGTTACGAAAAAAGGGCTTATCTGGATGGATACGCCGGGACAGGATATCGAGCAGCTCACGGGGATGGTCGCCGGCGGCTGCCACATCGTCGTCTTCACGACAGGGCGCGGCACCTGCTGCGGCTCGCCGATTGCGCCGGCCATCAAAGTGGCAACGAACACGGCGATTTTTGAAAAGATGAAAGACAATATGGATATGAACGCCGGCACCATCATCACCGGTCACGAATCGATTGGAGAGGTAGGTAAACGGATTTTTACGGAAGTTGTGCAGGTCGCCTCTGGTAAGCTGGTCAGGGCCGAGAGCCTGGGCTTCAATGATTTTGCCATCAAGCGTATCGGCCCGTCGATGTAAAGAGGAAAACAGTAAATATGTTCCGGGACGGTTTGGCAAATCAACATTGAAGAGAACTGTTGAAGGTGTTAAATCATGGTAACAAAAAAAGCGATTGTGATGGAAGGAATCGACAATGTGGCGATCGTCGTGGAACCCATCGAAGCCCCTGCAGAGATAGTCGTGGAAGCGGCAAGCGACAAGATCGTTGTGCATATTACAGACAACATCCCCTTCGGTCACAAATTCGCCATTCGAGATATTCCGGAGGGCGGCCTCATTCTTAAATACGGTGAGCCTATCGGCGTCGCCCGCATAGACATTAAAGCCGGACAGCACGTACATGTTCACAACCTGGAGAGCAAGCGGGGACGTGGTGATCAGTAAACGGGCAGACTTTTTTTTCTTACCTGCATACGGACTGGGCGTTACCGCCATGAAGAGCATCAAGAGATTTCTCGATCCGGAGTGTCTCTCTTATCCCGGCAAGTTCTTTCCTTAGCGTTGCATGAAAATAAACGACAGAATAAAGGAGCGAGCTATGAAGAAAATCGGCTGGATCGGCACAGGCGTCATGGGTAAATCCATGTGCGTACATATTCTGAAAAAGGGCTATCCGCTCTCCGTGTATAACCGGACAAAAGAAAAGGCAGGAGAACTTTGCAGCCAGGGCGCCAACTGGCTCGCCACTCCCGGAGATGTGGCGGCAGCAAGCGATGTCACATTCACCATGGTAGGCGACCCGGGGGATGTGGAGCAGGTGATCCTGGGAAAGGGAGGAGTGTTGGAGCGGAGCCGCCCGGGATCGGTTATTGTGGATATGACCACGTCCGAGCCGTCCCTGGCCCACCGGATTTATGAAGAAGCAAAGGGCAAGTTTGTTTCGTCTCTCGATGCCCCTGTCTCCGGTGGTGATGTCGGGGCACGGGAGGGCACGCTGGCAATTATGGCAGGCGGGGATGAAGAAGCCTTCAAGCGTGTGCTCCCGGTCTTTGAACTGATGGGAAAAAATATCGCTTACATGGGCGGACCGGGCATGGGACAGCACACCAAGATGAGCAACCAAATCGTTATCGCCGCCGCCATGGTCGGTGTCGTGGAATCACTACTCTATGCCCGCAGGGCCGGATTGGACCTCGACGCTGTCATCGACATCATCGGCAAAGGGGCGGCCTCTTCATGGTCTCTCAACCAGCTCGGGCGGAGAATCGTGAAGGGCGATTTCGCCCCCGGCTTTTACATCCGTCATTTTGTAAAGGATATGGGTATCGCCCTGCTGGAGGCGAGGAGGATGAAGCTGTCTCTTCCCGGCCTGGCCCTGGCAAACCAATTCTACACCGCCGCTATGGCAGAGGGGCTGGAGACGGAAGGCACGCAGGCCCTTTACAAGGTGCTTGACAAATTGAACCGTCCCTGACCTCGCTTAAGAGCGGTTATCGGCGCTAACAGTCCTGGTGTTTCATATTGTACTTCGGCCGCTTGCATATCAGCATTTCTAATTCTTAAATGGTTGCGTTTTTCACAAAGTAAACCTTGCACTTTTTCATTGACATAACCATTGCGGTATGTTCCTTTTTGAATTATCCGCCGGTAATAAATCCACGGATGTTGAATAGGGGACAAAAGCTGCACCACTGTAATAATGAGTTTTTGGAAGATAGGCATAAGAGTTTATACACTCATATGTTCATTTGTTGCCAATGTTATAAGTATATAAAGGGGACTTGAAAATGCATAGCGAAAACTTGAAAAATAGAAGTCTTAAATTATTGCGGATGATTTTGTTTATGTTGATTGTTCTTTATGCCTTCGCAATTTCAAAAGAGGCGCTCGCCCATCCCGCGGTTCTCGACGTGGGAGTGAGCACAAACCAAAGCACGTGGGTATTTACTCAACCGCTCCAGTCCACAAATGTTAAATTCTGGATGCGCGTCCAGAGACAGGGAAATCTGAGCCGCTTTGGCACCTTCGACTACTATTTCAAAGTCCAGGTACTCCGTCCGGATGGAACGGATGTATGGAATACCAGGTATGGCTTTGATGAGCGGGGATATTCGGAGCAGGAATTTAGCTTACCTGCCCTGTTCTACGAGCGAAGCGCCAACAGATCAAATCCTTCCTTTGGCACATGGAAGATCAGAATTGCACTTGAAGAAAAGGATTCACGCAATGAAGTGTCGGCGAGAGAATATTCCTTCAACTTCGTTGATGGCAAGAACGCCTCGAATCAACCGCAGTCTATACAGGCAGGCAAATCAGGCAGCCCCTTCCCTGTTCCGCCATTCAAATATCAGCGCTGGGATTTGAAGGGCTGGGGTGTGGGCATATACGATGAAGTGGTAACCGGTCCGGATTCTTACGACAAGCAAATCAAGGTGCGTGAATCGAGAAAAACCTTTTCCGTAAAAGAAGTATCGAGTGCCTGGAATCAGAGGCACATATTCGGCGCATGGCTGACAGGGCCTACGGTATCAACGTATCGCAACAGTAATAATAATCCGCTCTACCTGTTCGGCTATATACTTTATCGTCCAAATGGCGATGCCGACGGGAAGAACCCTCAAGCACGGCAAAATTCCTACTGCAATAACCCGGGCACAGTCGCTTTTCCGTTCGACCTGAGGCAGCCTGGCAACTACCGCATCGAATATTTTATCCGTGATCGTGACAAGAATTATTGGGAGGAGGCATCGTGGGTTTCCATTGGCAGCATCTCCTTTACGCTCACGGAATGAATGCGGGCCGTATCCATGATAGCCATTATATTCACCTGAGATTCTTTTTGCGCTCGTGAAATATAGCAAGAGACAGATAATTGAGTCGAGAGCTTGTTCTAATTACCGCTTCCCGCGATAGTTGAGTTAGTTATTAGGCCTTCAGTGGGCAATGATGGTTAGAATTGATAGGAATAGAATGTTCGTTCTGGGTAATGGGGCATCAATTGGTGCGAAACGCTATCCAGCGCCCGATAAACTTCATAAAATAATACCCACAGGAGATAATTTCTTCAGGGATCTTTTAGTACAAGGGAAAAATAAGAGGCGGTCAGATTTTCTTCACTTATTGCCCTTTATACATGAATTATTAAACGATTTAATTATTAGAGCATGGCGTATCGATCCTGAGACGCAACATTTCAAAGAAACCTGGGCAGGTATCAATATTGAGGAAGTATTCTCGTTCTTTGATGTTGGAGAACAAATGTATTCTTCCAATAGTTATTATAGAAAGATTTTTCACCGAGCAAAAAATGATTTAATAAAGTTTATATATCTAATCATACTCATGAGGACAGAGGGGCAACGATGCCTGTTCTTAGAAAAATTGTTTTCAAAAATTGAACCTGATGACACAATCATAACCTTTAATTGGGATGCATTAATTGATGTAACTCTTGAACATTTAAACAATTCGCATTTTAAAAAATACGTTTCCCTTTTTGGCGATAATTTTAAAGCATCGGATTATTATGCACATGGTGCTTTTTTAAAACTTCATGGTTCTGTAAATTGGGGTTATTGTAGTAATAACAAATGTAAGACGTATAATAAAATTCAATTACTCGGAGGAAAAGGCACCAAGCCACTTAAAAATTTCTCGCTTGGTGATTCAGATAAATGCACTAATTGTTCAAATAAGTTAATTCATAATATTATTCCACCAACCTCGAACAAAATTAGAGTTCAAAAAGATTCATTTATTCATAAGCAGTGGCTTATCGCAAGGCAAAGATTAAGATATTCAGAAACTATTATTTTTATTGGTTACTCTTTTCCTAAGACGGATTTCTACTCCGAATGGTTATTTAGGCAAATAAATTTTCTGGTAGACAACGACAAACAATTTATAAAGAAAAAGATAATCATTGTTAATCCTGAAATGGAGGATAAAAAATCTTACGTCTATCAACAGTATCATAAACTGTTTAAGAGCCATGACATTGAATATTACAGAGACCTTGAGAGTTTTGTCGCCATTTACTGAAGAATGAATAACAAGAGGCTCTAGCGGCCCCCTTACAGGGTATGCGCTAGGGTGCAACATTGAATGTTTATGGTATTTTGCTGTGAGAGTATATTTTCTTGATAGACCGTTAAAGGGTGAAGAAATCGAATTTGTTGAAAATGCCCTTGGATATGAAATAGAGCAAGTGCGAATCCCATACGTCTTACCCGTCATTAATGATACCAAGGCATACCATGATCGACCATTAATAGATGACGATTTGGTTCGTAAGCATTTGCTTAAGTCAGGCATCTCAGAAGATAGAGGTAAACAAGTGGGACTGGTGATGCCACTAGATATGCATTGGTATGCAGCATTCGCCCATGCAATCGAGAAGGAGACAGGAATCTATCCTTACTTAATTCAAACAGGTGAACATAAGGAAAGCATCGGCAATCCAGGTCCCATTAGAATCATTGATATGGAGGGACTTTTAGGCAACACTGAGTAAGTTGGAAATGTAAGAGAGATGTCCAACCTGATATAAGTGCTCACTGGCCTTTCAAACGGAAATCTTCGATTCATGCTTAAATCTCATATGCACCTTTGTGGGTGAAATGGACTTTATACGAAGACGTCATTTGAGGAGCATCAATAGCCCCAGAAGCCCCATAAGGACAAGCAGTATGCTCCTGTAAGTTTCTTCCCTGATTCGTCCGTAGAGGAATGAACCAACCCAGGTTCCAAGCAGCAGGAGAGGAAGGGCTGCAATAAAATACCACAGAACCATGCCCGTAACGAGTCCGCCTATGGCCTGAAAGATGACGACCACAATGCCGGAGATGAGAAAGAATCCCTGAAGGACAACCTTTATCTGATCCTTGTTCCAAGGCTGTAGTGACGTGTAGATAATAACGGGTGGCCCGGAGGCGCTAATGGCGCCGCCCAGGCATCCCGCTGCGAAGCCGAAGAGATATGCCCATACCGACGCCACAGAGCGGGCAGCAGGTTTCAACAGCAGACTATATAAGGCGTAGGCGATAAGGACAGCGCCGACTGTCCACTGAATCAGTTGCGTATCCGTCCGAGTAAGAAACCACACCCCTACCGGAGCGCCCGGTAGAGAGCCCAGACAGAGCGGGTATGCCTTCTTCCAATCCCAGTGTTGTCTTAGTTGCACCAGCAGGAAAATCGTCAGCGCCACTGCAAGAAGAGCAACTACCGGGATAGCAGTCTTAACATCAAGGAAGAGTGCCAGAAGCGGCAGGGACAATAGGACCGAACCAAATCCTGAGAGTCCCTGTACGAATCCGGCGCAGAAGGCGACAATACCGAGGAAGAGATAAATTTCCATAAATGCAAGATCAAATTTCCCTCTTCATAATATAAAAACCATTCCCCTTGAGGACATTGATCGAAAGGTGCGGCAAATATATCCACTGATTCTTCTGAATGCAAGCTTTCTCCTGCCCGTCTCATCTTTCATCACCAGCAATAATCAAAACCGTAGAACTCTGATATAGAATGTGGTAAAAACCTCGCAGCAGGTGACTTTGTTCTTTAATCTTTGCCGGAGTTTTATTTCGGCGGAGAAGAAATTTTTTCATTCAAATAATATCACGGGGAGAAAAAAATGAACGCGTCTGCAGACCATGGCCGAATGGCTGTCCTCATTGATGGGTGCCGTATCCCATTCCTTAGGGCGGGGACAGGCTACAGAGACCTTATGTCCTACGACCTGGGAAGACTTGCCATCGCGGCCCTTGTTAAACGAACGCAGGTCGAACCTGAAAAAATCGATCGCGTCATTATGGGAGCGGTCATTGCCAATCTTGCAACTACCAACGTCGCCCGCGAGGCGGCACTCGGCGCCGGCCTGCCTGTAGGCATTCCCGCATTTACTGTCACCATGGCCTGCATATCCGCCAATCTGGCGATAACAACCGGCGTAGACCTGATTCAAACGGGCCAGGCAGATATAGTCATCGCCGGGGGAACAGAAAGCCTGTCCGATATTCCCATCTGTTACCGGAAGCCCATGAGAAAGAAACTCATGGAGGCCCAGAAATACAAGGGGCTCAAGGATTATCTGGAATTTCCGAAAGGCATAGGCATCAGAGACCTGCTCCCGGAAATCCCCGCCATTGCCGAATTTTCCACGGGGCGAACGATGGGAGAAGATTGTGACCGTCTTGCCGCGCGCCTCCATGTCAGCAGAGAAGAGCAGGATCGTTATGCCGTCCGTTCCCATTTGGCGGCTGCACGGGCGACGGCCGAAGGCACCTTGAGCGGCGAAATGGAAACCGTCCTGGTGCCCCCTGACTTTAAACCTATAGATAAAGACAACGGCTTCCGGGGTGACACCTCCTTAGAAAAGATGGCCAGCCTGAAACCGGCTTTCGTAAAAAAATATGGGACAGTGACGGCGGGGAATGCCTCTTTTCTTACCGATGGGGCTGCCGCTTGCCTCCTCATGGCTGAGGAAGTCGCCACGTCGCTCGGCTATACGCCCAAGGCCGCAATCCGCGCCTATGCCTACACGGCCCAGGATCCCTTTGAGGAACTTCTCTTGGGACCCGCCTACGCAACACCGAAGGCGCTCGAAATGGCCGGGCTCGAACTTCAGGATATGGACGTCTTTGAATTTCATGAGGCCTTTGCCGGACAGATCCTGGCCAATTTGAAGTGTCTTGCATCAGACGAATTTGCCCGGGAGAAACTCGGCCGATCCGAAAGAGTCGGGAAAGTCCCTCTGGAAAAATTCAACACCCTCGGCGGTTCACTTTCCCTGGGGCACCCCTTCGGGGCTACGGGAGCCAGACTCGTCACAACGGCAGCCAATCGACTCATCAGGGAAGACGGTACTTTCGCCCTTGTCGCCTCCTGCGCCGCAGGAGCCACGGGTAACGCAATTATCCTGGAACGAAAGAAATAAAATATACGGAGACCGCAATGTCCTACGCAGAGATCGAGAAAGAAAACGGTGTGGCAGTCGTCTGGATGGATCAGCCGGGCGAGAAGGTCAATAAGATCTCCATCGACCTCGTGGATAAATTCAAGACAATGCTTGACGGCCTCGAAGACGACGATAGTGTGAGAGGGATCGTCCTGATCAGCCGAAAACCGGATAACTTTATCGCGGGTGCGGACATCGAGAAATTCAAGGACATGACAAGTCCCGCGGAAGCGGAGATGCTGAGCCGCCAGGGACACGTACTTCTCAACCGGATGGCGGCTTTCCCCAAACCCATTGTGGCTGCTATCCATGGCGCAACCCTGGGGGGTGGTCTTGAGGTGGCCCTCGCCTGCCATTACCGCATTGCCAGTGATGATCCCAAGACGGTTTTCGCTCTGCCGGAAGTAAAGTTGGGGCTTCTCCCGGGAGGAGGCGGCACCCAGCGGCTTCCCCGCCTCGTCGGATTGCAAGCAGCCCTGGACATGATGCTCACAGGGAAAAATATCTATCCCCGGCAGGCGAAGAAAATGGGGCTCGTGGATGATCTCATCCATCCTTACGGACTTCTCCAGGCGGCGAAAAAGGCCGCCCTCGATCTGGCCGATCAACCTCTTAAGCGCAAAAAAAGACAGCCCCTTCTGGCGAAACTATTGGAAAGCACCTCCCTCACCCGCAACGTTGTTTACAGGAAGGCAACAGAACTGGTGCAGAAACAGACTTGGGGAAATTATCCGGCGCCCTTCAAGATCATTGAGTGTGTAAAAGCGGGAATGGAAAAAGGTCTGGATGCAGGCATTGAGGCGGAAACAAAAAATTTCGGCACGCTCGTAGTGACCCCCCAGTCCCGTGAACTGATACAGATCTTCCTGAGCATGACGGCTATGAAAAAAAATCCTCTCAAGGATAAGGTGCGTCCTGTCAAGAAGATCGGTATTCTGGGAGCGGGACTCATGGGAGCAGGGATTGCCAATGTCAGCTCCACAAACGGTATGGAGGTGCTTCTCAAGGACGTCAGCTATGATGCCGTTGGACAGGGAGAAAAAGCGATCTGGCAGTATCTGGATGGAAAGGTGAAAAAGAAGGCCCTGTCGCCGTTTCAGCGGGACGTGACCTTCAGCCTGATTACTGGGACCACGGACTACCGGGGTTTCGAAAAGGCGGATTTGATTATTGAGGCCGTATTCGAGGATTTGGAGCTCAAGAGAAAAATTCTCGCGGAGACGGAAGCCTCTATGAAAGAGGATGCCATCTTTGCCAGCAATACGTCGTCCCTTCCCATCGGGAGCATCGCTGCGGCAGCAAGACGCCCGGAACGGGTCATCGGGATGCATTACTTCTCACCCGTTCCCAGGATGCCGCTTCTCGAAATCATCGTGACGGAAAAGACTGCGGACTGGGTCAGGGCAACAGCACTCGATGTCGGCATCAGACAGGGCAAGACCGTCATCATCGTCAACGATGGTCCCGGCTTTTATACAACCCGTATCCTGGCGCCTCTATTGAACGAGGCATTAGAAGTTCTTAACGAAGGGGGAGACATAAAAGAAATCGATAGAGCCATGCGCCAATTCGGCTACCCCGTGGGACCCATTGCCCTCCTGGACGAGGTCGGTATTGATGTTGGAGCCCATGTCTCAAAGGTCCTGGGCCCGCTTTTCACTGCGAGAGGCGCTCAACCGAGTACGGCCATGGAAAGGCTCTTCCAGGCCGGGTACAAGGGCCGGAAAAACAACCGGGGCTTCTATCTCTACGGCGATCGGTCAGGGAAAGAGAAGAAGGGCGTTAACAAAGATATCTATGACTTCTTCGGCGGAACTAAGCGAAAAAAGTTTGATGTTCCCGAGATCCAGAACCGGCTGTCCCTTGCCATGATAAACGAGGCAGCCCTCTGCCTCCAGGAAGGCATCCTGCAGTCACCGCGGGCCGGCGATATCGGCGCCGTTTTCGGTCTGGGCTTCCCTCCCTTTCTCGGGGGACCTTTCCGCTACATAGACAGCATGGGACTCCCTAAAATTATTTCCCTTATGGAGGAACTGGAAAAGCAGCACGGAGCGCGATTCTCACCGGCCCCGATTTTCCGTGACCGCAACGCGAAGAATCAGAGGTTCTATGCGTAAGGCCGTGCAGACCTTCAGGTCTGCTAAATGTCACTCCCGCGGAGGCGGGAGTCTAGTTCTTTTAATCCTGGATTCCCACTTTCGTGGGAATGACATAGAATCGGTGGGACTAAAGTCCCGCACTACATAAAGAAATGAATTTGTAATATGGCATTCAAGAATTTCAATCAGGTTCTCCTGAATAATTTTTCCCGGTATGAAAAGGACCCGGCGTTGATGTTCAAATCCGCCGGGCGCTACAAGACGATATCCTACGGGGAATTCGGGGATATCTGTTTCCGCATCGCTTCCGCTTTGATGAAGAGAGGTCTCCAGGCCGGCGACAGGATAGCCATCTTTTCACAAAACCGCATGGAATGGGCCGAGGCCGATGCTGGCGCGCTTTTAGCCGGCGCCATCAACTCTGCTATTTACGCCTCCTCCCTCCCCGAGGAAGTTGCCTTTATTATCCAAGACCTGGAAGCCTCATTCCTGTTCGTCGAGAATGACATGCAGCTCCAAAAAATCCTTGCCGTCAGGACAGATATCCCCAGTGTCAAAGGTGTCTTCGTCTTCTCCGAACCGTTTACAGCGAGCGATCCCTCCTGGGTCTTTCCCTTTTCGGTTCTCCTGCAGGAAGAGCCTTCACCTGAGGCGGTTGAGAGAATCCATGAACTCGCCGAAAATATCAGCGGTGAAGACGCCATGTGCATCATCTACACGAGCGGGACGACGGGCAACCCGAAAGGCGTCGTCCTCACACATAATAATTACGTCAGAACACTTGAAATACTGATTGAGCACGTACGAGATATAAGTAAACTTAAACGGAACATCAGTTTCCTCCCCCTCGCCCACGCTATGGAGCGTTTTGGCGGATATTACCTGCTTCTCTATACAGGAGGCTGTATCGCCTACGCTGAAAGTATCGACACCATCAGCGAAAATTTCCGGGAGCTTAAACCAAATTTCTTCATCGCTGTCCCCCGCGTCTTTGAGAAGATTCATGCCAGAATCATGCAAGGCGTACGCTCGGCTTCTCCCATAAGAAAGGCTATCTTCTCCTGGGCTCTTAGTGTGGGAAAGAAAGCGGGACACCGTAAAATGCTCGGCGAGCCTCTTCCCTGGTACGTTAAGATTCTCTATCGCCTGGCTGACGCACTCCTCTTCAAGAAAGTGAAGGGCGTCTTCGGCGGCGAGTTAGTATTCTGTGTCTCCGGCGGAGCGCCTCTCAGCAAAGAGGTGGCGGAGTTCTTCGATGCCATGGACATCCTGATCCTGGAAGGATGGGGCGCTACGGAGGCTACGACCCCTTCCACTCTTAACAGTCCCCATGACTACCGCTTCGGCACGGTAGGAAAGCCCTTGCCCCGTGTCGAGGTGCGTCTTGCCGAAGACGGTGAACTGGAAGTGAAAGGTCCAAATATCTTCAAGGAATACTGGCGAAACCCGGAGGAGACAAACGCCACCTTCACACCCGATGGATTTTACCGGTCAGGCGACATCGGAGAAATCAACGAAGAGGGCCGTGTGACAATTACGGATCGGAAGAAGGAGCTTATCATCACCTCAGGCGGAAAGAATATCGCATCGGCTCCCATCGTCAATCTGCTCTCAAGCGGCAGGTATATCGAGATGGCCTATGTCCACGGAGACCGCCGTAACTACCTGACGGCGCTCCTGGTATTGGATGAAAATGCCGTGCAGGCAATGGCCGAATATAAAGGGATCAAAGTCTCTTCCTGGCCGGAATTGGTTAAGCATCCCCTGGTCGTCGAAAGAATTCAAAAAGAGGTGGACGTGGCGAACGATCAGCTTCCCCGATATATGCAGATCAAGTATTACCGCATACTCCCGGCGCCTTTCTCCATCGAAGGCGGTGAAATGACCCAGACCATGAAACTGAAAAAAAGAGTCATTGAAGAAAAATATAAAGACCTTCTTGATAGCATGTATAGAGAGGGCTAAAAGTACAAGGCGACAGAAGAGCTTTCAAACTTCCACTTTGTCATTTCGACTGCAAGGAGAAATTCTTGTCCCGACCGAAGAGAGGGATCTCTTTAAACGATACACAAGATTCCTCGCTTCACTCCTCGGAATGACACAAGACAAATATTTTCAAAGGTCTCGATAGAAAAAAGGGAGAGGAGTGTTTATGAAATCGCTCTATTTCACCGCGGATCACGAAATATTCAGGCGTATGGTGCGGCAATTCGTTGAAAAGGAGGTAACCCCGAACGCAGAGGAATGGGAGAAGAATAAACGTATTCCCCGGGCGATCTGGAACAGGATGGGGGATTTAGGATTCTTCGGCATCAATTACCCTGAAAAGTATGGCGGAACGGCGGCAGACTTCTTTTACTCCGTTGTCCTTCTCGAAGAACTGCCGCGCTCCACCATGGGAGGATTCGCTGCCGCTGTCAGCGTCCATTCTTATATGGCGGCGGAATACATACACCGCTTCGGAAGCGAAGATCTGAAACAGGATTATCTGATCCCCGCGATTGCGGGAAAAAAGATCGGCGCCCTGGCCATCACGGAACCAAACACGGGCTCCGATGTGGCGGCCATCAGGACCAAGGCCGTCAGACAGGGTGACCATTACGTCATCAACGGGTCAAAGACCTTCATCACCAACGGTGTCTTCGGGGATTTCGTATTGGTGGCAACCAAGACGGATGCTGAAGCCGGGGCGGGCGGAATCAGCCTGATACTCGTGGATCGCGACACACCGGGATTTTCCGCACGGCAACTCCACAAGATCGGCTGGCACTGTTCCGATACGGGGGAGCTCACCTTCGAAGATGTCCGCGTACCCGTCACAAACCGGATAGGCGAAGAAAACAGGGGGTTCTATTACATCATGGAATGTTTCCAGTTAGAGCGCTTGGTCGGCGCCATCGGCTCCATCAGCGGCGCCTTTCTCGGACTGGAATCGACCCTGGCATATATCAAAGAGAGACAGGCTTTCAACCGGCCCCTGGCGAAGTTCCAGGCAATACGGCATACGCTGGCGGATTTGCAGACGGAGCTGGAAGCGGCCCGGCAGCTCACGTACTACACGGCCTGGCTCCACAGTCAGGGAGAGCCTGCTGTCCATTTCTCCTCCATGGCCAAACTGCTTACGAGCGAGCTCGCCAAAAAAACTGCCGATGTGTGTCTACAGTTCTACGGCGGCTACGGCTATATGGATGAATATCCGATCTCCAGGATGTATCGCGATGCGAGGGTGGGAACCATCGTCGGCGGCACCTCCGAGATCATGAGGGAGATCATAGCACATATCATGATCGATCAAGTGGGTTACCAGCCCGTTTCCGAAAGACTGGAAAAACAGCAGGAAACAAATACGAAGGAAGCTGCGCCTGCATCGGCAAAAGAAGAAAAAGTCATCCCCGTACCGAAGACGGCGGCTGAAATCCTTCAATCCCTGCCCGAACGTTTTCTCCCCGAAAATGCCGGCGACTGGCAAACGGTATTTCATTTTGACATCTCCGGACCCGAAGGCGGGCAGTTCACGGTAAACATCACGAAAGGCAAATGCAGCGTTGAGTCCGGATTCAAGGGTGAGGCGAAGTGTATCGTGAATGTCTCGGACAAAGCATACCATGACATCGAATTGGGCAAGATGAAACCGGAATGGGCTTTCATGACGGGAAAGATCCAGATGTCCGATCTGGCGGAGATGATGCGATTCACTAAAATGTTTCGGAGACTCCCGAAGACGTGAGGCGACAACCGGCTCATATTATAAATGGTCTTACTGCGGCAGAGAGACCGGGATTTGATATGGGGTGAAATGTCAAGGTGAAGGCAGGGAGCGCATTCCATCAGAACAGGTTTTGGGGAGAGACGGCCGTTCTCCCGCTCCAGATTCTTGAGCCTCTTCACCTGGGCGATCTTAAAAAATCAGTGATTTGATTTTTTGTTCAGTCCTTCCTGAAACCCACATGCCGACGCGTCGGCACAAATAATAATGAAAATAGATAGCCGTCACGGCCCTCCCTGGGATAACATATCCGGAGAAGGAACTATTCCAATAAAGGGGGGGGTATT
>Ga0187886_1000569_pt1 | contig 42317 bp, 38 predicted proteins | sample June2016WEW_20_1_FD_133001 | JGI IMG/M metagenome (GOLD analysis project Ga0187886, IMG submission 133001) | Peatland microbial communities from SPRUCE experiment site at the Marcell Experimental Forest, Minnesota, USA - June2016WEW_20_150 | ecosystem: Environmental > Terrestrial > Soil >... | reverse complement strand
TTCAGACCGCGGCCATATTTACGACCAGATGATAGACAGAGGAATTCCGTTAAAGAAAACTGTCGCTATTTGTTACGCTTTAGCCGGTATGTATGCGCTGATAGGTTTGATAATGTGCCCGCTAAGACACCGGTACGCGGCAATTATATTAGTTGTTACCGTTATAACTTCGGCGATAGTAGTATGGAAGATGAGCTTCTTAAAAATGGAAGGATTAAGAGGAGCGATTAAAAAACAGACCGGGTCTGAAGAAAAAAACAATTCCGCAAGCGGCGAGAATTGACAGAAAAGGTATTGTTCCGAGTGTGTACAGCGAATGCCCAATGAAAGTAGCAAATGGAAAATACCAGATTGCGTAAAAAAATATCGCTGTCAGCAGCAACAGACTTTTACGCCAACAGCAAAAAATTCCAAGTATTGCCAAAGACCATAAAATCAGGTGAAAAAAGGTTAATGCTAATGGTTCAGTCGTTATAACTTTAACCGCAAGAAAATGTTTTGTCATCGCAGGGAAATAATATTCCATCGCATTTAAAATTACTTTTTTCATAAACAAACCCGGATGATTTTTTATACTCTCGGCCATTTTTTCGTTAGCAAGCTCTTCGTTTTTTATATTCTTAAAACCTTTCCAATGTGTAATAGTCGCTTCAGTGCCTTCAATCCCCAATACCCTTAAACTTGCGTCAATATAACTTTCTCCGGGTCCTTGAGGCTGCTGTTCAATAAAATTCCAATGTACGTTGCCGTTGAAATACGCAAGTCCGCTTCCGCCTGTTATTGGTATGAATTTATGAAAAACAATCCAATTCCTGTAAGTCCAGGGAACTATAAGACAAATTGCAATGAGTCCGGCAAAAATGGGCATAAGGCATCTTCTGTTTTTTTTGATTTTTACTAATAGTAAAATAATAATAGCCGCCACAACCACCGGCAACATCGCTGCGTGTGTAAGTGCTAAGGCCGCCCCTGATACTCCAATAAAAATCGCTGACAGCCATTGCGCAAAATTTGCCTTATCAAATAATTCGATTGCGACAAGATATGCAAAAATAAGATACAAAAATGTTTGCAGAATAGCCGTCATCGGATTCTTCGCATTCCAGTAAACCCAGGGATTGATAAGAAAAAGAAACAGAGCAATTACTGCGATTTTCTGATTATATAATTGCCTTGCGATTTTAAATATCATCATCCCGATAAAACCGACAAGAATGCTCTGCGGAATTATAATTACATATCGCTGTAAATTTTCCGGAAATAGCGCGACAGGTACAAGAAATAAAGGATATAACGGCGGACGATGAAATACAGGAGGACCGCCTTTTTCAAAAACATAACCATCACCGGCCGCAAGACTTCTTGCAAGCTGGATATAGCCGTCATTTCCCGCACCGAAGTTCTTGCTCAAACCTGTAATCGGCGAAAAAACGAAAAGAATCAGGCTACAAATGAATAAACATAAAAAAAGCGATAGCCAGAATGCCTGTTTATCGCTTTGCGGAGCAAACTTTTTTAGAATAGCTACCAAACTATTTTCTTTCTGCCGTGTAGGCTTCTGTAAGATTTTCTACCGCTGTCATTTTTGTCTCATGATAATCTTCTTCGCTGTTCACCTGCCAGATATTATCCTTCGTTGCAATACCATTTACTATATTTTCAACTGCTGTCATCGCGGTTAACATCGAATGGTCCTGATTATTGTAGCGATGCATACCGTTTCGGCCGATTAAGAAAAGATTGCTGAAACTGTCAGTATAATTTTTTATAATATCAAATTGGCCATAACTGCCAAAATATGCCGGGTAAGTCTTTTCTACCCTTATCACCACTGAATCCAGCACATCACTTTCATTTATTACACCGATTTTTGCAAGTTCCGCCGCCGCAAATTTTTTGAATTTGTCATCGGGCATATTCCAAATTTCGTCTCCAATATTACAGAAATATTCAAGGCCCATCCAGACATAATTATCATCGGCCACCATATAAGGGCTCCAGTTGTTGAATATCTGAAGTCTGCCGATTTTGACATCTCTTTCCTGTATGTAAATCCAGTTATCGGGAACAATATTATTTATTGTTTTGATATTAGTATCATTCTTCATCTTCAGTTTTTCTACCAGCAGCCCTACAGTAACAAAATCACGATAACACAAACCAGATGCGATTTCTTTTACGTCCCGGGGAACTGTTTGCCCCATAACCTCAATTAAATCTTTTACCGGCATACTTGAAAAAACATAATCAGCTTTAAATTCTTTTATTTCTTTGGTTTTTTCATCCATAACTTTTATAGAAACAATTTTGCCACTTTGACTTTCCAGGCCTACCGCCTTATGATTCAAAAAGACTTGGCCGCCTTTCGATTTAACAACATCTGCGGCAATTTCCCATAGCTGGCCCGGACCATATTTAGGATATAGAAATTGGCTTATAAGAGTGGTTTCCACCTCTTTTTGACCTACCGACATATCCCTGCGAAAAGCCGCCTTAATGGCGTGCTTAATGGCTCTTGTTATCGAAAGCCCTTTTATTCGCTGCGCACCCCATTCAGGAGGAATTTTATCGCAGCTTACACCCCAGACTTTTTCAGTATAATCTTTAAAAAATGTTTTATAAAGTTCTTTGCCAAAACGATTGATTATAAAATCCTCGAGAGATTTTTCTTTTTTTGCGCCGGTCAATTTTACCATTAGATAACTTGCCGCAATTTTAAAAGTCCGGAAAATCCCAAGATTCAAAACTGTTTTTATTGTCAGAGAAATCGGATAATCAAAAAACTTGCGCATAAAAAGTATTCGCGAAAGCCTTTTGCGAATCAGCATAACTTTGTCTATCTTTTCAGGGTCGGCTTCAATGTTACTGCTGACTGGCGGCAATTGTCTGCCAAGAAAAATATCATCTTTTGCCGGCGAGGTCTGAACCGGCATTAAATCCAGCCAGAATTTCATTACCCTGTCTGATTTAGAGAAGAAACGATGGCCGCCGATATCAATGCGATTGCCTTTGTAATTAACGGTTTTCGAAATGCCCCCAATGTCTTCTGTTTGCTCAAAGATAATCGGCTTGATGTCGGTTTTATTAAGCAGTTCAAAGGCGGCTGTTAAACCTGCCGGTCCTGCACCAATTATTATTGCGGTTTTTTGCGACATATTTTTTTATCAGTTACTTTGGTTGCGGCACTTTCCAGATTTTAATTTCGGGACTAACCAGACATCCGGTTGCAAGATATTTTGAATCAGGCGAAAATGCCATACCGGAAACTGTAAGGTCACTTGCATAAATTGTACCTATTTTTTTATCTGTCTTTATGTCCCAGAACCACACAGTTCTCCCAGGCTCTGTATCGGCTGCAAGAATTTTACCATCCGGACTTATAGCGATACAGGAAACATTTTCTTTTTGATTAGAAGGTGTTTCATATATCGGAATTTCGTAAACTCTAATGGTATTTCCAGTTGCTGAATCAAGAGCAACAATATACCTGACTTTTTCAGTTACATAGAGCGTTTTACCGTCGGGGGAAAATTTCACAGAAGTAAACCGGCCATATTCCCCAAAAGTCTTTTCCCAAAGGATATTTTCTTTCTTTTTATCTGTAACAAAAACCCAGGCCTTGTCTTTTTCACCTGCACCGGCAATTAAATCTCCCTCATTAGATATAGCAAAATCATATAATGAAAAATCTTCGGTTCTTGTATCTTTCTGAAAAACAAAGGATAAATCTTTTGAATCGGAATTAAATACTGCCAATTTTAACCAGTCTTTTTGTGTGCCTTCATTAAAAATCACTGAAACTATACCGAATTTCTCATTTGAAGAAATTTTTATTTTTTTACATCCTGCCTCATAAGGTAAAGACAAACTCGTAAGTTCTTTATCAGCTTTTAGATTAGTTATGATTAGTTTTTTTGAGTCGGCTAATGGATTATAAATAATTTTATCATCAGCAAGTGGTACTGCAACTATAGCTTGTGGCTTTGCCACTACCGGCCAAATGGATAAATCCTTCCATTGCCAGGTATAAATATGATTGTTTTTTGATATAATTGAGAGTTTGCCGTCAATAGTTATAACATTGTCAGTTCCCTCAATAGGCCCCTGAAGTTGGCGGACAAGAACGTTTTTAGCGTTGGAGAAAATCATTATAGACAGGAGACCGGCTAGAATTATAACAGCAATAACAATATTTCTATTTTTTTTGCTCATAATTACCGCCCTTTTGCCTTCTAACTTCAGCAACGTAAACGTTGCTGCTTACCCCGTGGCTGTCAATTTGTATCTTAAATTCAAAGCCGCACTTTTTATATAATTTGTTGGCAGCCTCATTGTCCGCAGCCACTAACACCTTAACTTTATCAATGCCACGTTTTCGGCATTCTTCAAAACCGGCATCGACAAGCTGTTTTGCAATTCCTTTTCCTCTGCCTTCATGGGCTACGGCTATTGAGAGCAACTCGGCATCCGGCAAATCCATCTTTTTCATTTTTGAAGGATAAAAAAGATTGTCCCATACTTTCTTAATTATCTGCAAGGATAACATTCTCTTGGCAAGTACAAAAGCGAATTTGAAACCTTTCTTTAACGCCACATATTTATATAACCTTGAAAGATTTAGCGAAAAGGCAACAAAACCAAGTACCTTATCATCTTCAACAGCCACAAAGCCGAAGCTGTTTTTATCCTCTGCGATAGCTTCATATAACACTTCTACAAACTCCTTCCCCAAGGAACTTATAAATCCGGTTGGAATGCCAGAGATATGGAGTTTTGCAATTTGTTGCGAATTATCTTTTGCCAATGAAGCAATCATTCTATTTTATTCGAGCATTCCCTATAAGTGTCCAAAACAATTTGGCAAACCTTTTTTTCATCAAATTCTCGATGAGCTTTTTCGTATCCAGCCTGGCCCATTTTCATTCTCGAACCAGGATTATCTATCAAAGTTATAAGTGCTTCTGTAAGTTTTTTAGCATCCCTTACAGGAACAAGAATCCCATTTACTCCGTTTTCAACTACTTGTCTGCAACCGCGAATGTTTGTCGCAACTATTGGCAAACTCATAGCCGCAGCTTCAATTGCTGATCGTGGAAACCCTTCCCGCCATGAAGGTAATACATAAATATCAAAACAACTCATTAATTCAGGAATATCATCTCTCGAGCCTAAGTAAAGAGTCCAAGGCTCTATATCATATTGCTTGAAAATATCTGTTGAAATTCTATCTGCTTTTTCAGGCTCATCCGGACCAACTATAACAAGCCAAACATTATCGTGTGTCTTAATCATCTCTCCGAAAGCTTCACATAATTCTAAGTAGCCCTTTTCTTCAACCAATCTTCCTATAATGCCAATAACAACAGCGTCTTCAGGGATACCAATTTCTTTTCTTTTTTCTTTTTTAAATTTTCCATCAAATCTTTTCGGATCAAACTTGTTTAAATCAACTCCATTACCAAGCAATTTAATTCTTTCAGGCTTGCATATTTTAAGTTTTATAGCAGTTTCAATATCCTCAGGATTCTGACTGAGTATCATTGTTGAGCATTTGGCAGCTATTTTTTCCATTATAATATGGAACCATCGTACTAACGGCTTCATATTATCGTGAAAATAAAAACCGTGAAGAGTACTTATTATTATCGGTACGCCGGCCATTTTTGCCGCCAACTGACCAAACAAACAAGCTTTCGGTGTATGAGTATGAACAATATCTATTCTCAGGCGATTAAAGCATCTATACATCTTCCACAGAGCCACAAGGTCGCTTAACGGACTGATAGAACGCTTAATTGTTACAGGTATCATTTTTATACCCTGTTGGGTGAGCCAGTCAAAATAGGAACCTTTTGAGCAAATTCCATAAACTTCATAGCCTGCCCCTTGCGCAGCTTTGATCTGAGCGATTAAGAGAATTTTGAAACTCACATCTACCGCAGAAATAACCATTATTCTTTTGGCTGTTAATGAATCTTTAGTCTGTTTTTTCATTTTTTATCTTCAGATTCGTACACTTTCGCGAAATCAGCAACCCCCTGATTAACTGTCAAATCAACGTTAACTAATTTAGCTCCCTGCCAATCATATAAAAAAAATTTTCGTTTCGCATTATTCACATATAGATTACCATGAATTTCATATAAGGTATCTCTATCATATTTTGCGAATATAATTGCAGGGCGGTCCTTATCATCAAAAATCTGACAATCGATAAATTGTACCCCTCCGGGCCAGTTTGTATTTTCGCCATTACTAAAAATCGATATAGGATAATCGCCCCTGTCAATATCCCTCCATATACAGTTTTCAAAGATAAGCGCAAGTTCCTTAGATGACTTTCTTATCCATGTTCCAAAGGTAGTCCTCTCAATCAAAATATTTTTAAACTTGACAATCCCGTTCGGCCCATTATCACTAAAATTGGCCATACCAATCCCTTGTCCATCTCTTACCGTCACATTTTCAAATAAAATATCAATATATTTCTGCGTGGTATTTTTTATCCCGCTTCTAAGCATCGCAGGATTTATATCTATAGCATGACCTTTATTACCAAATATGGTTGTATTTTTCACAACAATTTTATTCAGTCTTTCTATATGTCTGTTCGGTTCAAAATCTATCCCGTCACCAGGATCCTTACCGCTGCTGTTTTTAAGAACACAATTTTCAATCCGCAATCCGTCAACACTGATTATGGAAATAGCATTTCTCATATTGTTATCACAAGTTATATCTTTTATTAAAATATCACTACTATAATTCAGAAAACTGCTCGGACTAATATCGATTCCATCGCCGCCTGAATCTTTCAATGTTAGTCCATATAATGATACATTTGAACAACCCAAAATAGTTATACAGGCGCGCCATTCTCCCGGAAGCTCTCTATACTCTTCCTTTTGCATCTGAATATCTGCACCGTACCCCAAAATAGAGATATTATATTTATCTCTTATTTTAAAAAAAGTTGCACCAGGATCGATAAAAGGCCCATTTTTACCAAGCCCTTTATTACTTTTTGCAATAATTTTTGTACCTTCCTCAATATATAACCCCTGATTATTGTGAATAAAGTTAATCGGTCCTGTTATATACACACCTTTTTTAACTCTTACTATATCATAATTGTTCGGCTCGCCATTTCCAGCTTTATTAATCGCATATTGAATAGTCGCAAAGGGACTATTAGCACTACCGTCATTGTTATCACTGCCCGTAGTGCTGACATAATAAATTTGGGCAAAAATTGCAGGCTGTATAAACAATAAAATTATCAAAATATATTTACAACTGCTCATGAAGATTTCTCGTTTTCCAATTTTCAAATTTCTTCTCATAATATCCTGTTAATTCATTAGCCATTCGCTCAATAGTAAATTTTTCACGAACCCTCTTTCTGCCTGCCTGACCCATCTCAATTCGCATCTTCCCATCTTGCCCAATGCATAACAAAGTCTCTGTTAAAGCTTTTACATCTTTCGAAGGGACAAGCAGGCCGGTCTGTCTTTCTATTACCAATTCCGGTACTCCGCTTACTGCACTTGCAACCACCGGGAGCTCCATGCTCATTGCCTCGATCAGACATATTGGAAGTCCCTCACGTAATGAAGGCAAAACTACCACATCTGCCGCATGATATATCCTATGAATATCACTGCAAAATCCGGTAAACAAAACCTTATCATTAATGCTAAGTTCTTTACATCTGGCCTGTAATTTTCCGCCCATCCAGTCACTGCCTACCAGAACAAATCTTGCTTCAGGTATTCGTTCAACCACTGCAGGTATTGCTTCTACAAGATACTGAACTCCTTTATCAGGCCGGAGATTGGCAATTGTAACAAATATAAGGTTTTGTTTGTTATATCCCCATTTCTGCCTCATCTCATTACGAATATCTTCTCCCTGATGTATCCACGAATCTACATCTATGCCGTCATATATAACTGTAATTCGTTCTTCCGGATGTTTCTCGCGGTTAATCTGGCTTCTCTTGCACGCTTCCGAATTTGCCACCCATCCATCGACTGCCCAACTTGTCAGACGATCTACTAAAACATGATTCCACCTTCGCCAGTCATCAGTACTTAAAATTCCCGTCAAAATCACAGGAACGCCCGCTAATTTTGCGGCTAATCTTCCAATGATATTAGCACGTAAACCGTAAATTTCGACAATATTCACACGTTCTCTCTTCAATACTTTTGCTAAACTAAGAACACTGCCTAATAAAAACTTACCGGGAGTTTTCATCCGGAAATACTTTACTCCGGATTTATCCCAAAGATCGTAAGCCTTCGAGTCATCACGAAGATTTACTATTCGTATATCCCATTTTCGCACATCAATGCGAGGTATTAAATTTGAAAGCATCCCCTCAATACCACCAATATAGGGATTACTCAAAATGTGAAAGACTTTCATCTCAAAACTTTCATTTGTCGATTATTTTCCGGAGTGCTTTATATGCTTTTTCGATAAGTCTATTACGGACAAATACATAGTTATCTTCTTCCACCACTTTGCCGCCAAAACTGAGCTTAAACTTTGAGATACCGTGAGTCGGAGCGTCCGGCGCAAGATCCACACCTCCCATATCGTAGCTGTGAAATCCCTGTTTTTTATATCTTTCAATCATAGCATACCAGTGAAGATATCTTGTAAATGCCCCTGATAGTTGCTGTATATTTTTGTCCTCAAATCGGTTGTTAAATGAATAAAGTAGTCTCACCCTGGAAGGGTAATCCTTTATATAAAAGTTGCCAACTAAAAGTTTATTCTCATAATAAACAGTAAGTAGTTCACCACAATTGTAGTCAAGGTATCTGGTAAAATGGTTTAACGTCAGCGGGTTAGAATATCCTTTTTCGATAATATAATTATTAGCCAATACCAAGAACTTCTCTATGTCAGACTCATCTTTTACTTGTAGATTTTGTCCTTCATCAAGCATTTTTAATACTTTACGTATTTCGTACCTGCAGGATTTGGGGTCCAGATTTTGCCACAGTTCCTCCTGCGAACAGCCCAAATTAATTATGCTTGTCATTGACTTATAAGACTTAACACATCTGTGTCCCGCTTCCGGAAGAAATACGCTTTGTCGGAAAATATAAAATAAACTGTCAGTAGCATACTTGAAAGCGGCTTCTGTATTGAACCACGTAACTGTTACCGGAACTATATTGAACTTTCTATAAGTTATGGTTACTGCCATTTATATTCCCTGCATCTTTTCTTTATTCAAAAAGGCTTTGTAATATTCCTGACAAGTTACGCCGATCACCCCATTAGTCCTGAGAAAGTCAAAAGCTTCTTCAATGTCTTTATAAAGAAACTCTATCTCCTTCTGATTTCTGAACGTAGGACTTCCCGCCGCCATAAGCTCTGACGAATGTAACATGAACATTATATAATCACTTTCTTCATCTAACTTGTGCTTCGCTACTTGCAATAACTCTCGATACACCCTATGAGGTCTAAACCAACTTACAGGTCTGCCGAAAACAACACGCATAGTCTGCTGAATGCCTCGCGGCAGAGTAAAGTAAAGCTTTGAAAATAATTTTCCATAATTAGGTATGATTGTCATTGGCAGTTCTAATATAGGTAAATCACCTGGTTTCGAAATATCATCAGCATTCAAAAAATATGCATCCAATGGAAAATCCCTGTAGTCCAATACCGGCGATTCAGGCTCACCCTTGGGCCGTCTGTCTTTAGCCCAGAGTTGTAAAGGTGTTACTGAACAGTCAACCTTATAATCAAACTCGCAAAGTATTCTGGCATATGCTTCATTAAATCCCCATCTGCCCGCTCGGTGAGAACACATTTTTACAGCAAATTTTTCTCCTAGCAGTTCAGTCAAAACTTTGACTTTTTCCCGTATAATTCTTTCAGAAAACTCCATTAGATATGGCTTATAAACCATGTCCTCTGAAGTCAGCGGAACAATCGGCGGCGTAGTCCAAGCGTGTGGATGGAGCCCAATTTCGCAAGCATTTCTTTTTATCGTATCCCTAGCAAACTCAACAAAAAAATCATCTAAAGCCATTTCATGGGATACAAGATATGTTGGCTTAAAATCATATCGTTCGCATAACTGCTGGAAACGAGGCAAATACTTTGCATTCTCGGTTGTAATGCCGCCGTATCTGCTCCATGCATTATCAGATTCTGTATCAATTGTTATCAGCAGTTTCATTTAAAAAAGCCACGTACCTGTGAACAATATCGTCAATATCTATTTCTTTTTTTACAAACTCAGCAACATTAGCCTTCATTTGTTCTATCTCTTTGCGACTCATCTGCATGATCTTTTTCATACATTCGTACAAAGCATCCACATTTTCCGATTCAAAGAGAAACCCCTCTCTGCCATCAGTGATATATTCTCTAAAGCCAGGAAAATCACTTGCGATGGGCGGTACATTATAATTGTAACCGGTCAACAAACATCCACTTTGTGTTACATCTCTGTAGGGCAGAACCATGATATCGGCTCTCGCAAACACCCTCGGGACTTCCTCGGCAGGAATAGGACGTACATCCAATTCAAATACTTCCGGTTTTTCGATTAGTCGACGATAGTCATCGAACTGACTGCAACCGCCTGCTATTGTAACTTTGAAGTTATCGTATTCCCTCGCCAACTTGTTAGCTGCCTTGATTAGAAAATCCAAACCTTTATTGTACCTTATTGAGCCAAAGAAAAGAAAATTAACCTTATCCTCTTTTCTGTCAAGGTCTTTACTGGTTACTTGTCCAAAGTCTTTCAATGCCAGTGGCACAAAGAAAACTCTTTTACGTGGATATTTTTTCTGAAAAATATCTTTTTGTGTTTTTGAAAAAACCTGGATGTTATTGAATAACTTATAGACTAGCTCATGATGAACATACTCCAATAATGAGTTTGAACCTCTGTGAAGCAATACATCATGCTCAGCATAAACGGTTTTTTTGCCCCCAATCAAAAGCTTTGTTAGCAAAGGAACAAAAACGCCCGTAAATTCCATATAAATAACATCTGGCTTGCTGTTATTAATTTCTCTTACTACTTTATAGTCGGTTACAATCTCTCTAAAATCACTGACACGCCTTTTTCTAGTATAGATTTTGTGCCGGACACTATTTTTATTACAATAATCGGCAACTTCCTGCTGGGAATAAATTGGACTTCTTTGCTTACCGAAAATCACGATATAATAAAGGTCAAAATATTCTTTCAGCCGTTTTATTATCGGAAAATCAACATCAGCAAAAGCATATGATGATAAATAAATGAGTTTTTTCATGCAGGAACTTCTGATTATTTTTCGATGTGCTTATTCTGAAATATCTGTATGTTTATAAAAGTTGAAGTATTCGTTATTATCCATGTCAAAACAAAAGTCCTATGAACCGGACCCTATACTTTCAATTAAGAACTGGAAAATTGGCACTTTAAAACTGTATGATGATATATAAGCAATTTTTTTCACCTCTATCTGTTTGTACCGGCATCCTCACAAAAAGTTTTCCACATATAGAAAAACTACTAATATAATCCTACCGACAATTTACCGTCCCTGCATCACGTCTTTATAGATCGTTATAATCTGATCTGCAACATCCTGCCACGTCATCATGGACAAAACTGCCTGACGCAACCTTTCGTCTGTTTTTGAATGCATAGCTTGTTCTATCAATTTTCTAAACTGCCTCGGACTATCAGGATTTGCCCTACTCACATAGTTGCGTATATGAGGAGAAAGAGGTATGTTTCTGGAGACAATAACTGAGCATCCAGCCAGAGCTGCCTGATAAATGGTCTGTCCCCATGTCTCACTGTAGCTCGGCATAATAAATACCTTAGCCGCCTTATATGCCGAAGCGAGCATCGGATCATTATAGCCTAGCTTGTCGATGAACAAAACATTTTTGCCAGCAATGCTTTGACACTGTTTCATATATGCTTCATGGCCTAATACCGGTTCTCCGATAATCACGTACTTATATGGCAAATTAGCCATAGCTTTTATTATAGTAAGATGGTTTTTGTTCGGGTCAATCACACCAACTTGTACTACAAAATTCCTGATACCATAGCGGTTCTCGAACAAACGCGAGTCTGCCTGCGAAAAACTCATGTCAACCCCATTTGGAACTACTGTGATGCTCCCTCCGTGAATCCCCATAATAAAACCTATTTGAGCAGCTCCCTCTTCCGTCAGACACAAAATTCTGTCCGCAAGAAGCAGCATACGTTTCAGAATCACATAATGGTAGCAAAATCCAGGTACTATATGAGCTAATCGCACTTTCAACATTATCTGTAATGGGGTATCAAAATAACTAAATACAGGCGATATAATAATCGGTTTGCCTCTCTTTCTGGCTGTCTCCATGTAAGGGTACATCTCAATGCCAGTGCTGAAAAAATGGCATACATCCACGCTATCAATCTGATACTGCCAAGGGTCGTACCAGATAACTTCAACTCCTCTGTTATGCAGACCTTCACTTATCAGGTCTATTTTTCGCCTTAGTCCCCCTTTACTCAATCCAATATTAGACCTTGTAACAAACAATACTTTCACCTGTCACCTCCAACTGTTTTGCTTTTGTCTGAATCACCCAATTCAAGTTATATCAACTTAATATAAACAATCTGAGCTTACTTCTTGAAAGATTCACAAACAACTGCACAATAACATTATAAACCTTTCTCTCTGCATTTACGATTCGGCCAACTATGTAAATAAGTTATATTAGGATTGCTAATTAGGTATCGTTAAGAAACTGCGTCTCTGATTTATATTTGTGATAAAATGCTGTCATGCCCCCCATTACAAAAGCAAACAACATACCACCACGGATATAATATGCAGTCGAACTCTGGGTATAGCCAAAGTAACAGGCCATTTCCACTATAAACAAGGCAGCTATTCTACGTAAAAAAAGGTCTTTTGCCAGACGCAATTTCAACGCGACTCCTATTATATAAATCCAAAAAATTGCATAAAAACCAAGCGCAATAACACCATGCTCCGCAAAAATATTGATGGCATCATTATGTGCATGCTCAAACCACTCTATGTAACGAAACTGACCTCCCCCGATTCCAAACATAGGATGCAATAAACCTAATTTTATTCCTGCCTTAAAAATTTCAAATCTTGTACTAGCAGTTGCACCAGTTTCGGCAACGCGCGTAGCGAAACTTGTAAATACGCCATGAGCATAGGTGAAAAATATAGATCCAACAATTGCGGTGACTATAATTGTCCAAAAAGCCGCAACACGGCGACCTGAAAATAAAAATGTTATTACCATCGCAACAACCATTAAGAAAATAGCTGCCCGCTGTTGTATCAGCATTATCCCCACTGCCGACGGCACTACTACCGCCCAGAAGGCAAAACGTCCTAACCGGGAAGAAATTCCACTGCCGCTTAGCGAATATGCGAGAGCAAAGGCAAATATCAAAACACTGATATCGCCGCGCACTTCAACTTCGGCCCTTAATTTGTAGAGATCCTCTAAAATAAAAGCACCTTGGTGTATTACGTATCCCACAGAATTGGGCCAGATAATGGTAAATATACCTACACACAATCCTTGTAGCAGTATCTTGAAGTCATCTAAATTTTTCAAAAATGACTGCCCTAAATAATAGGCACACACAAAGCTTATAATTCCCACGATACGTTGAACGTAAATAAAACGATTCACCACCAAAACACTACCAACTAATGAAATAATAACTATCCCGAATAGACAAAACGATCCCAAATCAAACCACGAATATGGGTTACGCTTATTGCCCAATAACCTTGAGAAAAAATTTATTACTGCCATTAAAATAATGATTACTAAAGCAAAGCTTAACCTATACGAGGTTTCTTCATCAGCCGCCTGAGATCCCTTAAGGTCGAAATACATCGTGATTGCCAACCCAAGTATATAAGGATAATTGGCGGGGGTAAATAAGAGAAGACAGACAGCCCCTAGAAGGGACAACTTTAATGCAAGAAACCCTACTTTAATATCCATAACAAATGACACAATACCATATGGGACAAATACCAGAGCAACAAAATACCGCAGTAATTTCGCTCCCCGTTGTTGGCGTCCCTCTGATTCTAAATAGGACGAGTCTACTGAAGCATTATCATTTAAATCAACTATTTGTTCGACTTTCATCTTGCAACATCCAAAATGTATTTTTTTTGAAAATAAAGAAGATTTTTAACACCAATGCAGGGCTTAACGTAAACATATTAATATTTGAGTCCGAAGACTAAAAATCTTCTGTACCCATCAACACAGGCAATCCATTTGTTTTTGTCAATCTGATGAGGGTCAAGGTTATGCATCCTTTCTGCATTCCACCCTTTTCCACTACCTTCCAATATGGGATTGTTTCGAACTTCGTTCTGCTTAAAACCGGTGGTAGTAAGCTCAGTTACTTCAAACGCACGAACCGCGCCACCATAAGTGAGGGCATCATCTTGGACATATCTGATAATTTTGTTATCTAACACTAAAATCCTGCCCCCTGGTCTGGTCGTGTGTTTATCCCCTTTTATAACAGGATTTCCAGGATGTTCTTTCCAGGGACCCGTTAACTCATCGGCATAGTAAAGATTAAGCATGTCGTTACCACCTGCGTTACCCACAAATAACCACCATTTATCACCGTAACGGATAATAGAGGGGTCAGAAAAGTTCCCGTAAACCAAAGTTTTAACAAATGTCCAGCGTGTAGGAAAATCCACCGCCTTATATAACCGGATAGAATACGACTCATGACTTTCCGGCACCATGTAATATTCATTTTGGAACTTGAAAACATATGGGTAAGAAAGATGAAAAGGTTCCTTAAGCACAATTTGTTTATAAGTCCAGTGATACCCGTCATCACTAGTTGCTAGTCCAATGCTTCCTTTACTATTATTTTTATTCATAACTTCAAAAAACATATACCATTTGGAATTCTCTTCGACCATAAAAGGGTCAGCCACAAATTCCGCCGGCACATCCGTTACTTTTTGGGCCGTTAAAACAGGATTGTTTATATTCTGAGCTGGAGTAAAATCAAAGGGTGATTCACCGTTGTAAATTCCTATAGACCACTCCGCCTGCCTTTCCATAAAGGGGATACCCCTCGCCCGACCGACAAATACCCCGCCTACGAATCCACTTATAAGACAGATTAAAGCCACAATAAAAATCTTTTTATATTTCGCAACCAACGCTTTCGAGTTCATGGTTAAATCTTGCATAACATCCCTTTCACTTTAAAGTTAAAGTTCATTATTCATCAATTTCCGATATATGATAACTAAACGATCGTTAAGTTTATTAATATCGTAATGCTCCTTCACAAATGCCCTCCCTTTCAGACCCATCTCGGGCCAAATCTCATAATTATTAATTAAATACTCCAGCTTCTCGACCAAAGCGATCACATTTCGCGCAGGAACGAGAAATCCCGATTGACCGTCAATTAGGGCTTCATTAACACCTCCCACAGAAGTTGCGATAACTGGAAGGCCTGATGCTTGTGCTTCTAACAGAACTAAACCAAATGCCTCGGCAATACTAGGAAGAAGAAATATATGGGCTTGTTGCAGATTACCAATCACTTCTTTCTGGTCTTTTGGACCTAGCAAGTGTACGATTTTAGTTAGATTTAGTTCCCTTATCAATTCTTTTAAAAATTCCTCTTTGTCTCCCCCACCAATAATATTATATTGGAGTTGAATAGCAGGATTCTTTCTCAGTAGTTCACCTATTGCTTCAATACCATATTCTAATCCTTTTTCTTTAACCAATCTTGCAACCGTAAGAATTCTTATGGTTTGAGGGCGCAAGCTAAAATTGAGTTTACGTTCAGGAAACCGACTTATATCGAGGCCGACTTGATGACATATAACTTTGCCAGCATCAGCTCCTAAATCAATAAGATTGTCATAGTTATACCTTGAATTCGATAGAAAACTGTCACCGACAGAAAACAAATCTGCATAGATTTGGCCACCTTTTTCCTGTCCAAGACGAATGTCGTTACCGTGAAACATTGTTACAAGTTTTCCGCGTATTAAACCTATCTCTCTAAAATATGCACCAAGGGTTCCGACAGGCCCAAAATGACACTGTATAATATCATACGACCCCTGTCTGGAAAGCAAAGGAATTACCGAGTAAAGTAAAGTTAACGAAGCAGCCAATTTACCGTACCTAAACACATTTAGTGAGCGAAACAAAACAACAGGGCTCTTGTGCAGATTTCTACATAATAACACAACACCTTTCAAAAAACGCAAAAATCTGTTCTTCGGCATCTGTAACCGGTAACACGTTCGCTCCAACAATTTGTATTTTACCACATCCGGCTGAACCTCGAGGGTAGGACTTGGATTATCAGCATAAATATCAACTTCGTGCCCACGGTCAATCAGACCTGTAATCTGATTCAAAATAAATGTTTCCGACAACGCGGGAAATATCCCCAAAACAAAAACTATTCGCATATCAACTATATCTTTTCCTGAAAAAATTTAATTGCTTTCATCCTTTATTGCCTAGCTGGACTTACTATATATATAAAAATCTGAAAAACTTCCTGTTTGAATATCTCCCTTATATGGATATTTATTGGGTATACGTTGAATCAGCTTCCAGCCATCAATATTAACTTCAACCCATCTTGTAAACTTTCTGTGCCTAACGTGTGGAGCCTGTTTATTTTGTTGTTTATCTGTATCGCTAGAGTATATAATTACAAATCGATCGGCTGATGAAAATAATCTTTCCATATACGAACAAAAAACACCATCTTCAATTAAATGATATATTACATCCAATGAAAGTGTTAAGTCGGCTCTCTCGCCGGAATACTCTCTCAATAGTTTAAATTCTTTTGTCTTGTCATCATGAAAGATTTTCTTGCATATATTTATTGCTTCAGGGCTCACGTCGAATCCCAAGTAATTTTCATATTTTGCCAATCTCAGCTGGTTACCATCGCCACAACCATAATCTAACACTGTTTTTATGTTATGCTCTCGGACAAAGCGGTTCAGGATTTCTGCCTTGAATTCTGACAGCTTGCTATATGAGCCAGCTCCTGAACCCCCACCCTTGGTATAACGTTTAATCCAATATTTCTCTGAACCTGGGAACATCCAGGTAATTAACTTTTCATAAAATATAGAGGTTCTAATGAAGGTAGAAGTCCTTTTTATAAAATGTTTCACTATTTCTGCAAATTGTTTCATTAATACGATCTCCTTGAACATCTTAATATGAAAGCGAGGCAGAAAACTTACTCATTTGCTGAAGTACCTCGCTAAGTAAAATTTGTTAATCTTATTCCACTGATATTTCCCGATTAATTAACATCTTTTTTATGCAGATTCTTTTGGGGGAAAATTTGAGATAATAAAGCAATTATTTCTTGAATGGGTTTTAGACTTTGCACAAGGCCACATAAAACACTTAGAAAAACTCCTACGGTTATCCCAAATCCTATAACAACTCCCCAAACACCAGCAAACAAAACTGGAAACATGGTTTTAAAAAAAATTAAAGCTACACCAACTATTAAGGTCGCTGCAACTGTTGGCCATAATGCTTTGGCTACACTTAATATATCCACAGGGGAAAACCGGAAAGCATACCAAAGACAAGGAAATGCAAGTAATAAAGTTACCACCGTATATGACGTTGCTACTCCTATTGCTCCATAGGGTAGCCCTATAAAAAACGAAAGCACAGTAAAAACAGATGAAAATATTCCCCATTTGAACATACGGTCCGTTCTGCCAACTGAAACATATAACCATCCGTTGGCATTGATAACGGGCTGAATTAATCCGGAAATTCCCAAAACGGCAAAAATAGCACCGGCTTGTACCCATTGTTCACCAAGTACAATACGGATAACATCCTTTGACATAATAATCATAAACATTATCATCGGCATTGTTACTAAAGCTATAAGCGAAATAGCTTGGATGTAATAACGCCGATATCGTTCCGGTTCATTTTGCAAACGGCTCAAAACGGGGATTGTAACACCCGAAATAGGTGCATTTATTTGCTGAAGAGGCAAAGTAAGCAATTTGTATGCCTGAGCATACAGACCTAGTGGTTGTGCACCCCAATATCGCCCAATAAGAATGCTATCCAAATTTCTTGCAAAATAATTCACAATATTAAAACCCATAAAGTGACTGCCGAAGGCTAACATAGGCCGAACCCCCGAATTCCTCTTAGGCAGACCGGGGCGCCATCCACAGGCTATCCAAACTCCAATCATTGAGACAATTGCTGTAACAATCTGCATCAGTATTAGTGCCCAGTAACCCGCTCCGTACAACGCCGAAATAACAGCAGCAATAATTCCTCCAAGCATAGATAGAATTTCAATCAATGCCAATCTGCCAAAACGCATTTGTCTTCTCAACAAAGCTTGGTGTTGGACCGTCAATCCACTAAAGACGTAAACTATTGCTAAAACTAGTGTTATCCTTACCAAACGTGGTTCATTATAAAACAAGGCTATTGTAGGTGCAATAACGGAAGTTAACAACATTATTCCAATGCCAGCAATTACATTTACCCAAAACAAAGTACTGATTTGAGAATGATTGATATCCTCCTTTTGTACTGTAGCCATTGACAAACCGACATCTTTTAATAGTAAAATAACACCTGTAACAACTGTAACCATAGCAACTAAACCAAAATCGTTCGGCGTTAACAAACGTCCAAGTATTGCTGCGGACATTATTTGCAAAAAAAACTTAGCTCCTTGGGCAGCTATTGTAATAACACCTCCACGTATCGATCGTTTCTTAATATCGACTTTAAGAGATTCTACTTCAAAAACGCTATCGGCATTTCTTGTTAAGCTATCCCGCATAAATTCTTTTTCTCATGTTATCTATCGGTATAAGCAAATATTACTCTATAAAAGGCCCATGCGAAATTCTTTCGAAGCCTACTTGCCGAAAAACTTATATAACTTTCCTAACTCAGCTTGCTGATTTCAAACCGGCCTTAAAAATGTCAAGATATTTTATTCGAATAGCTTCATAAAAAGCACACATAATAATTATTCCTTCTGCAGGAAGACGCATTCTGAACCCGGCACTAGTACCTATAAAACCAGGAACCACGAGGTAACTTGTAAATAACAGTATCGTGAAAAGGAAAAGCCATTTTTTTTCTCTTGCCAGACGGAACAAAAAAAGGAGGAAAAAAGCGTAAACTATTACATATATCACATACCAAACGATGATTGTAATTAAAAAAAACTCTGATTTCTTCAAAGGTGTATGGACAGAATAGTAATCAATGTCGCGCCACCAAACTCCCCAATAAGGTGCCATATCAATCCATGCACTGCGAAACAATACAGATTGAGCATACTTACTCAAAATTATTACAAATGCTACTGGATGTTTTGTGCAAATTTTAATAGAAAATTTTGCCTGCAAAGACATTCTCTCACGAATGTCGTTTGCCTCTTCTACTTTTTTGTCCATCTCCCTAAATATACTCATTTTATTCTGTCTCACCATTATATTTTTGGCCAAATTAAAGAAATTTCCGTCGAAAGAGTGTGTGGGTTTAAAAAACCCGTAGTGAATGTAGTTCCTGATAGATGGAACATTGCACAGCAATAGTAGTGCTGCCGAGGATGTTATAATTATCTTCTTGATCTTTGTCCTGCTCAATACATTATATCGCTTGGCCACTAACCAGAGGACAAAAATATTGATAAATGAATAGTAAATCAAATTGGATCGCACCTCGGCAGCGCAACCAATAAACACTATCTGCAAAATCAGATATTTTCCAACTTTGCCTGATAATTGACAGGAAACCAAAATATAAGCCTATCGTGAACAGTATTGTAAAAAACGTATCAGTAAGCAATATAGGAACCTGTGCGAGATAGCCGCCTGACACCAGAGAAAAGCAAAAAATTGGTATAACCAATGAAGGTTTATCCGGAAACAGAATACCTGCTATTTTCGTCAAAACCGGATAAATGCTCGCATAAAAAAATGCCTGTACAAAAAATGTTGCGACAAGCCAGTTACTGCCAAACAATTTTATCATCATTGCGAGAAAAAAAGGGTATCCAATCGTTCTGCAATAATCCGGTACATTTCCATAGCCGAACACCCCGTACTCGAGATAATTCCTGGCAGGGTATATATAACCAACACAGTCCGTATCTTTTTGGGTATTGTCCTGATAAACACCCTCCGGCACTTGTAGATTTCGGTAAGATACATCCATGTTTAGCAAAATAATTACAAATGTAATATTTACTATCACACCGATAAAATATTGAACAAGGGGGGACTTCAGACTAATTCTTTTTGAAATCATCCTGACCGGTAATACCTGCAATTATAGTTTTTTTCATTTTGTCATTTCAAGAATTGACTGCACAACACAATCTTTCATCTCGTCCGTCAGTTCCGGATATATCGGAATCGCCAGAACTTCGTTCGCCGCCTTTTCTGCTTCAGGAAAATCACCCTTTTTAAATCCAAGATATACAAAACATTCCTGTAAATGCATAGGCACTGGATAATAAATCTCGCAGCCGATGTTTTGTTTCTTCAAATACTCAATTACTTTGTCCCGATTCGGCACTCTTATTACATATTGATTATAAATTGTTTGGCAATCGGAACTGATGAAAGGTGTTTTAACAGCACTACCGGCAAACTTATTATTGTAATACTCAGCATTTTTTCTCCTCGCTGCCGACCATTCGTTCAAATAAGGTAATTTAACTAAAAGCGCCGCTGCCTGAATTGGGTCAAGCCTGAAATTTCCGCCTACAAATTTATGATAATATTTCGGCTCACTGCCGTGATTGCGCATTATGAAAATCATATGAAACAGTTTTTCATCATTCGTAACAACCATTCCGCCGTCGCCGATTCCGCCAAGGTTCTTGCTTGGGAAGAAACTAAAACATCCGCACGTGCCTATACTGCCTGCTTTTTTCCCTTTATATGTGCTGCTAATGGATTGTGCCGCGTCTTCTATTACAGAAAGATTATGCTTTTTGGCAACAGCCATAATCGGGTCCATATCAGCCATCTGCCCGTAAAGATGAACCGGCATAATCGCTTTTGTCTTTTTCGTTACAGCTTTTTCAATCAACGCGGGATTTATATTGTAAGTTTTCGGGTCAATATCAACAAATACAGGTTTTGCGCCGACTCTTGCGATACATCCCGCCGTCGCGAAAAACGTAAAAGGCGTTGTTATCACCTCGTCACCATTGCCGATACCAAGACTCATTAGACTTACAAGCAGTGCGTCTGTGCCGCTGGAAACTCCTACTGCATATTTACAATCGCTTATCTCGGCAACTTTCTTTTCAAGCTCCGCGATTTTCGGCCCGCCGATGCAAACCTGGCTGTCGAGAACTTCTCCTATCGCCTTCAATACATCATTTTTTATCTTCGCATACTGCGCTTTTAAATCCAGCAATGGAACTTGCATCAAAAAACTCCGTAAATTTATTGTTTGTTCCTGAATATTCGATAGCTTGTCTTGCCGACTGCCAGATTAGCCGGCAATGGTTTATCTTCATCAAGGTCAAGACATTTCAAAATGCCTTTTTCAACTTCTTTATATCTGTAGCCGCTTTCAGAACAAGTCATAACACCGTCTTTGTCCGGCTTTGGCAGTTTTATCCCGTGTCTGCTCATCCAGCCAAGCTGTTTTGCGGGCACCCCGGCCATCATCGCGTAGTCCGGCACATTTTTCGTAACAACTGCTCCTGCCGCGATAAAACAATATCTGCCAAGCTCAATGCCGCAAACTATCGTCGCGTTTGCGCCAATCGTTGCGCCTTTTTTAATCAAAGTTTTTTCATAAACGCTATGGCGATTAACCTGAGACCGCGGATTCAAAACATTCGTAAGCACGCAACTCGGCCCCAGGAAAACGTCATCCTCAATTATCGTTCCGGTATAAATCGAAACGTTATTTTGAACTTTGACGTTATTACCGATGACAACATCGTTGGCGACGTGGGCATTTTGTCCAAAGATGCAGTTTTCGCCGATTGTGCATTTCATTATATGGCTGCAATGCCATATCTTTGTACCTTTGCCTATTTGGGCGCCGTCATCGACAAAACTGCTTGAATGTACAAAATATTCTTTTGCCATATCCATTGTCATTCCCGTGAAAGCGGGAATCCAGTTTAATTTTTTATATTTTTTAAAATCGGATGATATTCGCCTTTAAGGCCTATTGGCGCGGCATTTCGAATATCCGATGCTATCTTTACCGAAGTTATTACATCTTTTGTTGTAAAGCCTTCGCCTGCGAGAATCTTCTTGTAGCTTTCAGTATGCAAATCGCCGAATCCTTCGGAAAATTCAACTTCCTGTCCATCGATTGTTATCGAACGATATGTCATAGGCTTTCCCGGCTGCGGCTTAACCGGCAAATCGTCTCTTTCAAGCGATAAAAACCAGCGAACCCTCGCTTTTTGAAGTTCCAGGTATCCCGCTGCTCTTTTCGGCTGACTGATATGAACAATATTTTTCTTAACATCGCCGAAAATCCACGCCAGCATATCGAAAAAGTGTATGCCGATATTCGTTGCTACGCCGCCGGATTTTTCTATATTTCCCTTCCACGATACCGGATACCAGTGGCCGCGCGACGTGATATATGTAAGGTCAATATCGAAAATTTTGTTCTTGGCTGAATCGATTTTCTTTTTCAGCTCGATTATCGCCGGATGAAGCCGAAGCTGCAAAATCGTATTTATCTTTCCCTTGCTTTCTTTTTCAATCTCTTCCAGGGCCTCGACGTTCCATGGATTCAAAACCAGCGGCTTTTCGCATATCGCGTTTGCTCCGATTCTGAGAGCAAATCTTATATGAGCATCGTGCAGGTAATTAGGCGAACATATTGCAACATAATCGACCGCTTGTTTTTTATCGGCTCTTTTTAGTTTTTCCAGATGCCTGTCAAATCTTTCGAATTCAGTAAAAAAATCCGCATCTGGAAAATATGAATCCATAACGCCGACCGAATCGCTTTTGTCCAGCGCTGCGACGAGCACATTACCGGTATCTTTGATTGCTTTTAAATGCCGGGGGGCAATGTAGCCTGCAACGCCGATTATCGCGAATCTTTTCATATTTTATGCCTTCACAATTTTATTTCGTCCGCTTTTTACATTCGCTGTTGCGTTGCGGGAATCGACAACCATTTTTGAATTCTTAACAATCATATTATAGTCGTAACAGCTATGGTCTGTTGAAATCAGAACAATATCATATCCCTTAAGCATTTTTGCGTTCAATGGTTTGCTTTTCATTTTAAGGTTATGCTCACGCATTTTGTGTGTATGAGGAATATACGGATCGTTGTAATCGACTTTTGCGCCCTTCTCTTTCAAAATTTCAATCAGTTCTATCGATGGTGATTCGCGCACGTCATCGATATCTTTTTTATATGCAAGCCCAAGAACAAGAACCTTTGAGCCATTGAGAGTTTTTTTTCTTTCGTTCATCGCTTCCAGTGTTCTGGCCACTACATAGTGCGGCATAGCGGTATTAATTTCGCCGGCCAGTTCGATAAATTTCGTCGGCATTCCGAACTGCCTTGCCCGCCACGTTAAATAAAACGGGTCAATCGGAATACAATGCCCGCCGAGTCCCGGCCCCGGATAAAATTTCTGGAAACCAAACGGCTTTGTTCCTGCCGCGTTAATTACTTCCCAGACATCGATTCCCATCCGGTCGAAAAGCTGCTTCAATTCGTTGACCATCGCGATATTTACGCAGCGGTATGTATTTTCCAGTATTTTTGCCGCCTCAGCCACATCACAGCTTGACACGGGCACTGTTTTATCAATCGCGTATTTATAAATCTCTAATGCTATTTTAAGACTCTTTTTATCATATCCGCCGACAACTTTAGGAATTGTCGCTGTCCTGAAATTCTTATTGCCCGGGTCTTCTCGTTCAGGAGAGAACGCCATGTAAAAATCCTTGCCCGCTTTCAAGCCGCTCTTTTCGAGTATCGGCTTCATTACCTCTCTTGTAGTTCCAGGATATGTCGTGCTTTCAAGAGAAACAAGTTGTCCTTTGCGCAGATATTTTGAAATCGTTTCGCAGGTAACGACGATATAAGTCATATCCGGCTCGCGGTTTTTCGTCAGCGGTGTCGGCACACAGATTATCAGCGCGTCCGGCTTGCTCATCAGTTTCATATTTGTTGTCGTATTGAATCTGCCGGTTTTAATCATATTAGTTATATCACTGGAAGGAATGTGCTTGAGAGGGCTTTGTCCGGAATTTATTTTTTTAACATTTGCTTCATTTATGTCGAACCCGATTACCTTTGCCCCGCGTGCAACGAATTCTCTCGCCAATGGCAGCCCGACATACCCCATTCCGACAATACCGACAAAAGGTGCTCTTTTCGCCATTTATAAACCTTTCAATTAAAGATTCGCTTTATACCAGTCTATCGCTTTAGCTATTCCTTCTTCAAAGCTTACAAGAGGAACATAGCCAATCAATTCTTTTGCTCTTTTGACATCCGCAAGTGAATGTTTTATATCGCCCGGCCGTGGTGGAACATACACCGGTTTGATATTTTCTTTGCCGAGAAGTTTTCGTATCGTGTTTACCACAGTATTTACCGTCACCGCATTTTTTGTGGAGATATTTACTGTTTCGCCGTGAGTTTCTTTCGCGTTTGCCGCCAGCCAGTTCGCTTGCATTACATTTTCAATATATGTGAAGCCCCGCGACTGCTCGCCGTCATCAAATATAGTTGGCGGTTTATCTCGCATCAGCGCCGAAACAAAAAGTGGTATCGCAGCGGCATATTGACTTGTCGGGTCCTGCCGCGGCCCAAAAACATTATAATATCTCAAACAAATAGTTTGCAAACCATACGATGCATAAAATGCCTTGCAGTAAATTTCTCCTGCCGCTTTCGTCGCTCCGTACGGACTTATCGGATTCAGCGGCAATTCCTCGTGCTGCGGTAAAACTTTGCTCTGGCCATAAACCGATGAGCTTGACGAAAAAACAAAACGCTTCGCCTTCGCATCCCGCGACGCAATCAGCATATTCACAATTCCGTTAACGTTCACATCGTGGCTTGTCAGCGGGTCTTTTATAGACCTCGGCACTGAACCAAGCGCTGCCAGATGATATACAACATCCGCACCCTTAACCGCTCGCCCAACCGCTGCCATATCGCGGATATCGCCTTCAACCAGTTCGATTCTGTCGACAACTTCAGTCAGGTTTTCACGTTTGCCGGTCTCGAAATTATCAAGCACACGAACTTTCTGCCCTTTATCCAGCAGAAACCTAACCATATTACTGCCTATAAAACCTGCTCCGCCCGTAATTAGCGATAAAGCCATCGTTAAGCTATCCTTTCAATGAATTTAAGGCCGGCAGTTTACTCATTTTCACCCCGTTTGTCAGCAATAATCCGCTCAAGCATCCGGTTGAAACTTACCTGCGGTTTATACCCTATGACCTTTTTTATCTTCTTAAGACAGGGAAGTCGTCTTTGCATATCGTCAAATCCCTGCCCATAAGCCCTGGAATATGAAATATATTTCTTTTTGCTTTTGCTGCCGACCTTTTCAATTATCTTTTCAGCCAGGGCCTCTATTGTTATTTCTTCTGTTGAACCAACATTAAAGACTTCGCCATTGGCTTTTTTAAGTTCCATAAGTGCCGTCATCGCTCTTACGACATCGCTGACATAAGTAAAACTTCTGGCCTGTTTGCCGGAGCCGTAAATCATTACCGGCTCATTTTTCAATGCCCAGTCAATAAACCGCGGCACAACCATTCCATATCTGCCCGTCTGCCTCGGCCCAATTGTATTAAAAAGCCTTACTATAACCACTTCCAGCCCGTATTGGCGGTGATACGCAAGAGCCAGAAATTCATCTATCGCCTTGCTGCACGCATAAGACCATCGCGAAAATTTCGTACTGCCCAGCACCATATCGTCGTCTTCTTTAAACGGTACATCTTCATTTTTGCCGTATGCTTCGCTTGTCGATGTTATCAAAACTTTTTTACCGTATTTATTCGCCGTCGAAAGCACAACCTCTGTCCCGTGGATGTTTGTTTCGATTGTATGAACAGGGCGCTGGATTATTAAATTAACTCCAACTGCTGCGGCCAGATGATAAACACAATCCCCTTTTTCGATTACTTTCCTCATCAAATCTTCATCGCGCACCGAAGCCTTAATAAATTCGAAATTGCGATTGGAAAGAAGATGCCCGATATTGGAAATGCTGCCTGTGCTCAAATCGTCAACGACAACGACCTTTTGCTTATGAGCCAACAGGTATTCACACAGATGTGAACCTATAAACCCCGCCCCACCCGTTACTATTGCTGTTTTAATCAAATAATTCCTGATTTCTTAAATCCGTTTAGACTCTGTCCCTGTCGGCTTCCTTCGACTCCGCTCAGGACAAGCCGCTCAGACATATTACACATCCGCAAATCCCCGATTTCTCGAGGGCAAGCAATATCATAAATATCGGCAAAAAAAGAAGATAAGCTTTAAATTTGATATGCTTCCTCCCTGCCATTTATGCCTTAAGAAGATAGTCTAAAAATGCAAATTTCTCAACCTTTAAATATGTAAAAATAGGCGTTTTTCGCTTAAAAAACGTTAGATACCCCTATAATACTCAAAAACCAACAAGATTGTTCAAAAATAATCGGACAGTATTTATCCCTAAAACAATCAAAAGGCCATTTTTGCACTAGAAAAACGAATAATTATAGGACTTTAAACAACCTCAAAAACTCCGAGGAAACAAAAATTATATTTGCAGGTATGGCCCCGTCATCTTATCCTTCGTAGCTTTAGCAAAGTAGGATGATGACGGGGTTCGTTTTATCGTTTCGTCCCATCATCTCCCCCGAATGTTTTTGCAACTGCAACAACGGCCGCTATTTTTTCACACTATTCTTTTGCGCCGGCTTTTTCAAGCATCTGCACAATATCTGTGTGCCCGTTCTTTTTCGCCGCTCCCAGTGCCGTTAAGCCATTGTCAGTCTTTAGATTGACATCAGCGCCCTTTTTCAAAAGGAATTTGACGACTTTTGCGCGGCCTTGCCGTGATCCCGCCATCAAGGCTGTTATACCTTTATCGGTCTTGGCATTGATCTGGGCACCTTTTTCCAGTAGGATTTTGGTAATTTCCACATTGCCCTTCGACACTGCCATCATCAGGACTGTTACACCGTTATTAGTTATTACATTGACATCAGCACCCTTTTCCAAAAGGAGTTTGACAACATTAGTATGGTCCTCCATCGCTGCCATAACCAAAGCTGTCATGCCATTGTTATTCTTAGTATTGACATCGGCACCTTTTTTCAGCAGGAGCTTGACGATTTCCGTATGCCCCCTGTATGCCGCTCCCATCAGGACCGTTCTCCCCTCATCATCTTTCGCATTTACATCAGCTCCTTTTTCTAACAGGAGTTTGACAATTTCTGTATGACCCTTCATCGTCGCCCATCCCAAAGCGGTTGCGCCATAGGCTTTATCTTTCGCATTGACATCAGCACCGTTGGCCAGTGATTTTTTAACTGCCGCAAGGTTGCTGTCTGCTGCGGCCTGAATCAGTTGAGCATTTACGTCTGGCAATATTTTAACTTTCACAAGGTTGCTGTCTACTGCGACTTGAATCAGTTGAGCATTCGCATCTGGTTTGTTCGCATCGGCAAAAGCAGCAGGTATCAGTGAAATACACACGATAAAAAATATAATTTGTTTCATTGCATTTTCCTTATTTTAATTCATCCCCAAATTATACCCTTGAAAAACCCAAAAAACCAAAGAAAAAATTACCCCCGTGTTTAGCCCCGTCATCCCCGCATGACGGGGTCCGGCGGTTTTGGCCTTTTTTCATTCAAGTTTCAGGCTTTTCTTTTTTTGTCTTGATTAACAGCATATTCTGCAATACGTAGAAGAGGAATAACATCACCGCATCGTGATTATTGGAAATCGAATTAAGAAAGGACAGAACCAATGAATGAAAATGGACAAAATCACCATCGGCAGGAAAGGGAAGAGCACAACAAGAAGCATCATGACGATAAGCCTTACTGGAAACAGATACATCATACCTGGAGTTTTTGGGTTTTCTTGTTTTTGATGTTAGCTGCCATCATATATTACATACTGAGCGGTAACTTATCGCGGCGGCCTTACATCCAACCACAACAACCGCCTTCAGGCGCCGTCGGAAAATAACAAAATACCCTGGACTTTTACAACCTCAAAGAGACCACGGCGAAAATATGTCCGAAATCAGAAACTGGAAATGGCGCAGCAATAAATAATTAAACCCTGATAATCACCTTGTTAGTCTTCTCTATAACTGCAAAACGTTCGATCATTTTCCCAAACTGTTATGCAATCGAGTTTGAAAGGTTTGAATTATTCTGTCTCCTAACTAAGGAATAGAGACGCTGGAGACACAAAACAAGATACGCGGCAAGCGAAACAATTGAAATCCACATACCTATAGTGAAAGCTTTTGGGCGGTACTCCATACGGAAGATATGCCGGCCCGCCTGGAGGGAGACAGCCCGCAGAACATAATCGGCGGGCATTACCTGATAGTTTTTCTGACAACTGCCGCTCAGCGGTTCGGCTCGCCAATTAGGGTGATAGGCATCGGTAACAAGCAGAATCGCAGGGCTGTCGATGTCGGCTTCAATCGTCAGATAGTCAGTTGATTCATCGACGATTTTCACAGTGCCCTGATTGTTCGACGGCTGAGGCAAAGGCTGAGGCGGCGATTCGAGAACAACAGTTCGATTAAGGTCAAATCCCGGCGAGGCCAGCAAACGCAGAATGGAATCACGGTCTTTTGCGACCTGAAAATTCCGAACCAGCATCAAACGAGGAGGAATAGGCTCAGTCAATACTATCCTCTGCGGCTGACTGTCTTCCTGGTCTTTCGGTTGGATTATATATCGCAAACGCAATAACGAAAAGAGCCGATTCGTACGTGAAAATGTTACGTCTTGTGTCGCACTGCCTGGGTCGAGGCCCTGGGAGAAGGCCATAAATTCAGAATATCTTCGCGAGACGCCTGGGTCATAGCCCCATATATCGAACAGGCCGGCCATCGTTGCGCCGTTTCTGTCGAACATATTAATAATTCGAAAGTCACCCGGCAATCTGGAAATTTCCTCTTTGAATGGCTGCGGCAATTCTTTGTCTGTCAAGTCGAACGTCGGACGAAGCGGAAGAGCAAAAACGGCCAGTTCGGCCAATGCAAGCAGGATAATGGCATAAACGGCATAATTCCACCGCCGCTTCAGAGCGAAAAAACCTGCCAGGAGGAGCAGCGAACCTGCCGCAGCAAGCAATGAATTCGAGGCGCGATGCACGGCGGAACGAACAAAGCTGCTGTCATCGTATAAGGCGATATCTATATATGATTCTTTGAATTTGTCTGCTGCCGATTTTACGAGTTTCATAAAGTCGTGCCACCAGCCATCTATGCCCGATTCTGAAACCGAACCAGCGATGATACCTGCCGTAACCGTCAGGATAATCGCAACCGAGGCGATGCCGATTATCCACCTCCAGGATGGTTTGTTATTTATTAACCGGTGAAGCCCGATGCCGGCAAGCATCACAGCAAAAACTATCATTTGAAAAGTGAATTTTGAACTTCCGCGAAACTTATTAAAGCCGGGTACGATTCTATACAGTAATCTAAATAACGGAGTATGCACGCCAATCGCCAAAATAAATAATATGATTACCAGGGTCATACAAAAATGACGCTGCCGAGCGGAGCCATAAACCTGGCCGTATACGGCCAGAACTAATCCTGTCACACTGAAAAACAATGACATTTCCCACATAGGATATTGGCCCCAATAGGAGTCGTCGGGAAGCGAGCCTAAAAAATCCGGAGAAATTAATGTCATAAGATTTGCCAGAGGAAACGAACCTGACGCAGCAAATTCAAGTCCCACTCCGCCATGGCCGCGAACGGTATAAGCCGATTCCTCCAAGCCGGTTAAAAGCTGCACAGAAACAAGCAGCCCCGCCCAAATGCACATAAGGGTCAAAAGCGACAAAACACGAGCCCGCTGAGGCTGATTTAACAGCGACAGCGCGCAGTAAATTGCCGATGCGACAGCGGTATAGAATACATATTGCGGATGACCTGCCAGGATGAGCATCGAAATGGCCGCGACGCCGAGAAGTGCCCAGTTCAATGAGCGTTTATCGCAAATGCCGTCTATGGAAAGAAATATCAATGGAACCCACGCCATCGCGCAGAGATTGGATAAGTGGCCGGGATAAATATGCATAAAATACGGTCCGCAAAACATAAGCAGTACCGCAGAGAAAAAGCAGGCTTGCGGTTTTAACCCGCGGTGCCAGGCCCAGAGGAACATAAATAAACCGGCAAGCAATATATGCAGCACAATATTTACATTAACAGCCAGAGCCAGAGGCAGCACCATAAATAAAAAATTAGGCGGATACAAAAGAGCCGATTGAAACCCGCCGAAGAACGGAACGCCGCAGAATACATGGGGATTCCATAAAGCTAAATTGCCCTGTTTGAGCTGATTAAAACCAAAATAACGCCAGTCGAGAAATTCGGTCATCAGGTCGCCTCGCAGATGCGAAAGAATACGCGGATTAGCATTAAAGAGCACATCCGCGAACATAATTATTACAAGGACAACGAAAACACAAATACCAATAAGATAACCCCATACCTGATTTTGCGTCTGTTCAATTATCTGTTCTGATTGGTATATCTTTTTTGAAACCATCCGCATTGTTCCATCGCCTCGGTGGCCAATTTAATCCACCCTGAAACTACAAAACGTTCTGTCATTTTCCCAGACTGTTACGCAATGGAGTTCGAAAGGTTTGAATTTATTTGACAACTTTTTAAACGCAAACTCGGCTATATTTTCTACCGTGGGATTTACTTTTTTAAAATGTTTGACATCTGCGTTTAGATTTTTATGGTCAACGGTTCGGATAAATTCTTTTTCGACTATCTTTTCGAACTCGATTGCCTTTAAGGACTTGCCTTTTGTCGGCTTTTTGACTGTTACTTCGACGATATAGTTATGGCCGTGGCCGTACTTGTTGGCGCATTTGCCGAAGACCTTGGAGTTTTTATCGTCGGAAAATTTCTTGTTCCACAGCGTATGACTTGCGGAAAATTCGAATTTTTCAGAGAAATAAAGCATATCACCCTCTCTTTCCTTGATACCCAGTTTTCTTGCCGGCATAAGTTCGACAGCCAGGTAATTAAGTTTGGCCTGTACTGAGCCGTGTCGAAGTACCGGCAGAAAATCCTTTTCGATTGTTTGCCAGACTTTGCCGAGCAGTTGTCCGATTTGTTCAAAGCTGCTGTTTGAATGATTTTTTACAAATTTATCAAAAATTCCAACGGCCTTGTTTCTGACAATTTTATCGATATCGGAAACATTGACAACGAAGCCGGTATCTTTATTGGCGTTGCCTTTAAGTTCGACCCAAAGCGAGAAAAAAAGAGCCAGGCCGGTTGCTGTCGGTTTTGCGCAATATGAATTTGCGCCTAAGTCCGTTGATTTTCCGAATGGATTTATTGCGAATCTGACTTGTCTTACAAGTTTATGCACTCATTTTCCTTACTTCTTTACTTGCTTATGAACTATGCATAAGGCTCAGGACTTCAGCTCTGCTGCGGGGGTCTTTTTTGAATGTGCCGCGAAGTGCGCTGGTAACCATAACTGAACCGGGTTTTTTGATACCGCGTATCGTCATACAGCTATGCGACGCTTCCAGGACCACCGCGACACCCTGCGGCTTTAAATTTTCGTTCAGAAAATCCGCGATTTGAGCTGTCAGTCGTTCCTGCACCTGCAACCTCCGAGCGAAGCAATCTACAATTCTCGCCAGCTTACTCACACCCAGTACATATTTATCCGGCAAATACGCCACGTGAGCTTTGCCTATGAAAGGCATCATGTGATGCTCACAAATACTGTAAAAAGGAATGTCGCGGAGAAGGACTATTTCATCGCATTTTTCACGGAAGACGCTTTTTATACATTCTTTCGGGTCTTGTGTGCTGCCTGCCAATAATTCAGCATACATAGCGGCAACGCGTTTCGGAGTAAGCTTTAGGCCTTCACGATTTGTGTCCTCGCCAACCGCTTCCAAAATATTCTTTATCGCGTTTTCTATTTTTTTGGAGTCTATTTTACTCATAATATTACCTTTAAAAATTCATAAGAAAACTTGTAAGCAACCTGACACCATAACCAATCGAGCCGGCCGAAGTGTATTTCTGCATCGGCTCCGATGCATCCATCTTTCCAGCAATATCGAGATGAGCCCAGAGGCACCCTTTTGCAAACTCGCCAAGGAAAGCCGCTCCAGTGCAGGCACCGCCCCACTTGCCGCCAGTATTCTTTAGGTCGGCAATCTTGGCTTTCATTTCATCAATATATTCCTGCTCATAAGGCAATCGCCAAACAGGTTCGCAACTGTCCTTTGCTGCCGCTTCAATCTTTTCGGCAAGCTTCTGGTCGTTTGCAAAAAGGCCGGCCTTGTGCTTGCCAAGCGCAACTACGCAAGCGCCCGTCAATGTCGCAAGGTCAATAACGGTTTTGCATTTCAAACGCTTTGCCTGCTCAATGCCATCACAAAGAACTACCCTGCCTTCGGCATCAGTATTCAAAATCTCAACCGTCTTGCCGCTAAATGTAGTCACAATATCGCCCGGCAGATAACTTCCGCCATCAGGCCTGTTCTCAGCGGCACAAATAACGCCGAAAACCTGAACCGGTAATTTCAATTTCGCGATTACTTCCATAGCCATCAAAACCGCGGCGCCGCCAGTCATATCGTATTTCATCTCGTGCATATCCGCGGCAGGCTTCAAACTTATACCGCCCGAATCAAATGTTATCGCTTTGCCGACAAGGGCAATAGGCTCGGCATTTTTCGCTTTGCCTCGCGGCGTGTATTTTAAAATTATCATTCTCGGCTTGTTTGTCGCGCCTTTGCCGACGGCTAAAAGGCCGCCGATTTTTTGCTGAGCCAGTTTTTTATCGTCAAGAACTGTGCAGCTAAGGCCGGATACCGAGGCAGCGACTTTTTTTGCCTGATTTGCAAATTCCTGAGGATAAAGAATATTTGCGGGCCGATTACAAAGCGTCCTTGCGAAATTCTGAGCGTGGCCGATTATCTGGCCGATTTTTATTCCTTCATTTATTTTTCTGACAGTGGCCAAATCCTGGTCAACTACAGAGACGGAAAGAGAATTTCCCCTGCCGTTTTCCTGACCAGTTACGAATTCATCATATCTGTATCCGCCAAAGTGGACTGCTTCGGCGATTATTTGGCCGAGGCGATGGAAATCGGTTTTTGCTCCACTTTCGCCAAGGCTGTGCGGGACGGGTTCATTGTGCCGAAAAATGGCGAGCGTTTTGGCGTGGACATTAACGGCTTCAAAAGCCGCTTTGGAGTCGGCCTGCAGGACAGTAGCGGCATTTTTCTTTTTCAGTTCGCCCAGACCTACGAGCAGGACTCTCTCGGCGGCGATTTTGCCGTGAGTGTAAAGAAAAATACTGCTGCCGACGGAAGCCTTAAAATCGCCAATCTTTTTCACCCTGCTTATCGCGCCATCGAGAAGGTCATCAAGCCTTTTCAGGAAAGGGGTCGGTTTGGCATCGCTGAAAACGCCGACTGCGGCGACGTCAACTTTTAATTTCGCAATATCAGCTTTTACTGCTTTTACATCTATCTTTATAATTTGCTTTGCCATTTTAACTCCTGAGTTAGAAACGCAGTTATCGGTTATCAGTTATCGGTTTAATCGCTAAACTATAAGCGGAAAAAGAGGTTTTGGCAAGAGGGGAAATAATATCAAAAATAGATGGCCGTCCCTAGTTATTTTCTTAGTTATTTGTTTGGGAGAGAAATAGTAACTACAAATTAAATTAGTTGACGAGCTTTTGCTCTTGTAGTTGCTTGAGCCAAAACTTCTGTTTCGTTTTGGTTAGAAATGGAACAAGATATTAGTTCTTTAGCTGATTCGAGACAGTCTTTTGCTTTGGTCGAAGAAACTGTTTTTGATAATATATAATCAGCATTGGTACGATCTTGTTTTAAGCGACTTATTTTTTCCCCAATTTTTTTAACTTCAACAGCACCGCATGCATTGAAACACTCAGGAACAAATTTATGAACAGCGGCCCCTAATTTCTCTGGCATAAAACCAACTTTATTAGCTAAATAACTACGGTAAAAAAGTAACACCGCATAATATGATCTACTAACCGAGGTTCTTAAATCCGATTCGTTTGAAGAACCAACTAACACATTAGCTGTGTTTAAAAAATCCTGCGGATTCATTTTAGACTCTATCTATAGTTAGTATAAAAAATTTCCTAATAGCATCAGGTATCTTTTTGACAAACCAATCAAGCCAGTTATCGTAGTTTTTTTCCGCTATTTCTCTAGAAGTATTAACTTTAACTTCAATCTCTACATGTGGCTCATTTTCAACTTCTTCATCATCATGGAAATAACTAAGTTCTGCTTGCACCTTTTGCAAAAATTCGAAACTTTGCTCAACCTGATACAAACATTCGTTCAATGTTTTAAAAATATTTTGTGATTTGCAAAATTCTAAACATTCAGCAGTAATTATTTCACTAATCTTTTCTATCGGCGTTTCTTCAATAGCTTGAGATGTTGCCGATCCTCTGGCAAATTCAGATTGAAGGAGAAAGTTCACCATATTTATAGTTTCATGAAAATCTGGTGAAAAAGATTCCTGCTTTTCAGTTAATAAAGTATAAGGCAATAGATAAGAAACATGCGAATGTTGGGTAGTTTTTCCAGTTGCAACACAAATCCATTGATAACCTATCTCTCCCATTTGCGGACTTACCATAAAAGTTTTTGGTAATCGCGGAACACCAACTACAAGGGGCCTATAAGCATCTTGATCTGACAATTCTAATTCTACATCTTCCCACGCCGTTGTTCTCCCTATCGAAGGAATGCGTCTTACAAATGCATTTGATAGAGTATCATCTCTCTCCTCAGTTTTTTGAAAGACAACATCGCCACTTAATCGTCCAAAGTCCATTTCATCAGAGATTGATATAGAGTTTAACTTAAGGTAGTTTGTCATTTTCTTTTCCAGATAGTAGTTTGAATAGTGTCATTGGTTAAATCAGCAAATCCTTTGACAATCCATTCATGAGCCATACCGAACCATTCGCTCATATTACCAGAAGCAAATCCTCTGACAGTTAAATCGAATACCATTACTTCATCCTTTAAATCTTTGCTTGTTGCGAGTCGCAAAGTCACATGCAATCTACCTTTATCGTTAGGCAACCTAAAAATTTTACGCCAAAAAACATCTTCAGGTTCATTTAAAAAACGGTTGCCTATCTTACATTGAAATTCAGGAAATATATTTTCAATATCCTTCAAACTCTTCCATGCCTCGCCTCGCGGAATATGATTAACATAAGTTAATTCGTATTGGTCCGGTTCTAATTTGCCAAGATTTTGCTCTTTGGCAAACGAGCAGAACAATTCCCAAGAATTTATAAACTTTGGAAGTAATTGGTTATATCTTGGATAATTATCGTCATTCTTAAGTTTCCTCCAATTTTGAAGGAACCGATCTTGTTGGATTTGAATCAGATGATTTTTAACTTTGTCGATGAAAAATAAACGGGGAAGCGGAGGATATTCTAATGATTCTACATTAAAAGTGGGTGACTGAGTAGCCGATCCCTCAAAGGTCTCAACTACATGAGGCAGGAGAGGCATTTCTTTATATTCCGTATAATCTTTTTGGGAGAGTTTTTCCCAAAAGAATCCTATATGAGGTGATTTGAGATCCAACGGCCTAAACTGTATCCCAAATACGACTTCATTTATAGGAGGATTGTGATAATCTGGCAAAGTAGATGTCATATTTTCACCATAATTATTCTTTTATTCATATTTGTATTATATCGGCAATGTGATGCTAAGGACTTTATAAGTATAATACAATTATACTGTTATGTCAAATAATTTTTGTTTATATTTCGTTCTTCCTTAATTGCCTCCTCAATGAAACATGGGAATTATAGCAGGAAAAGGAGAAAAAGACAATAAAAAAATACAGGAGATAGAACGACAAGCCCACCTCCTCGCCTGCGCGAGGGCAAACTCCGGTCCGGGGGTTAATTATACTTTTTTATGTTTTTTTTCGGCGCGGTATTGAAGGTAACTATCAATAAAATCCTCGATGTCGCCATCCATAACGGCGTTGATATTTCCGGTTTGGAAATCGGTGCGATGATCCTTGACCAACTGGTAAGGCTGAAAAACATAACTTCTAATCTGGTTGCCCCAGGCGATTTCGCCTTTGTTGCCGTAGAGTTTGGCAAGCTCGGAATCTCTCTTCTGCTGCTCTAACATATACAGTTTGCCTTTTAACATTTTCATCGCCTCGGCTTTGTTGCGATGCTGGGAGCGGTCGTTTTGGCACTGGGTAACAATACCGGTCGGGAAATGCGTAATGCGAACGGCTGAACTTGTTTTGTTGACGTGCTGGCCGCCTGCGCCGCCGGCACGGTAAAAATCCATTCGTAAATCCTTTTCGTCAATTTCGATATCTATATCGTCATCGTATTCCGGCATTACATCCACGGCGGCGAAAGTCGTATGACGTCTTTTGTTGGCGTCAAAGGGACTGATGCGAACCATCCTGTGAACGCCGGATTCGCAGGAAAGTTTGCCGAAGGCGAATGGGCCGCTGACTTTGAGTGTAACAGAGCGCAGGCCTGCTTCTTCGCCGGGGGTCATATCAAGCTCTTCATAAGCGAATTTGTTCTGCTGGAAGAAACGGGTATACATCCGCAGGAGCATACTAACCCAGTCGCAGCTTTCCGTGCCGCCAGCGCCGGCGTGAATACTGAAAAAACAATTTTTCATATCGTCGGGGCCGCTGAGAAGGCCGGTGAGTTCTATCTGGGCGCAGGATTTTTCGAGAAGCGCGAGGTCCTTTTCCATTTCGGCCAATATCTGCAGGTCGTTTTCACCTGCGGCGACAGCGAAAAGCTCGACGACATCGGTGATTTTTTTCTCGGTGGCAATAAAGGGGTCTAAAACAGCTTTTAATGCGCTTAGTTTTGTAACGATTTTTTTCGCGGCGTCCTGATTATCCCAAAAGTTGGGCTGGGACATCTGCTGTTCAAGGTTTTGCCTTTCGGCCTGTTTGGCAGCGATGTCAAAGCCAGTCCCGGATTTTTGCTATCCGGGTCCTCAGATTTTCTACCGATGTTCTTATTTCTGCTAATTCCATAATTTGGTTATAACAGGAAAAGCAATATTACGCAATTTATTTAACTGACCCCGCCAAAGTATTGGCGGGGCTAACCACGAATTATTTTGTTTCAAGTTTGCCGGTTAATGCGTTAAAAACCACGGCGAAGCCGGGCGGAACGACCAGAATTTCATCATCGCTTTTTTGGGCGACGAGCAGTTTTTCGAGCAGTCTGGTATTTCCTGTAAGTTCCTGGTATTTCCAGCCGTATTTTTGGGCAATGTCTTTTGTGATTTGTCTGTATTTGTCGTCGCCTGTGTCATCGGCATTTCGAACAAAAACTGCCCTGCTGTAATTTTTCTGCCAGCCGGTGAGAAACTTTTCGATAATTTCCAAATCCTGAGGCTTGTATGTCTTGCCGAATTTTTCTATGTTCAGGCCGATGCGGAGAGTTTGGTGGTAATTGGGATTTTCGTCGAACCAGCCGGCAGTAAAATAATATGTGCCGGGACAATTGCCGAATTGCTCTTTATAAGCGGCATCGGAGCCGAGGAATAAAGTGATGCAGTCGTGGGCCTGCGGAATTACCAGCGGAATTTTGACGGCTTTGAGGCCTTCGGTTCCCTTGCCGCAGATTCCGTAGCCAAGGACTATCCTGCTGAAAGTGCCGCTGTCCGATGCCTTGTCGATAGTCTTTTGAACTTCGCGGGTAAGCTCGGTAGGGGTTTCGTGCAGGCCAAAAGGCAGAAATTCGATATCGGCATTTATATTCGCCTTTTTCGCGGCTTTTTGGACGTCGCGGCTTAAGATTTTACAGGCGATTACATAGATTTTTTCAGGATTTTTTGTCAAATCCGCACCTTTAAAAAATACTTTCCTGCTATGGGGGTATATGATAAACTAATCAGTGCGATATAGGATATAAAAAAATGAAAAAAGCAAAACTTGGCAATTCTGACCTTCTGATAACAAAGGTCGGTCTGGGCACATGGGCAATCGGCGGACCGTGGGAATTCGGCTGGGGGCCGCAGGACGATAACGATTCTATTAAGGCAATCGGCGAATCGCTCGAAGCGGGAGTTAACTGGCTGGATACCGCACCTGTTTACGGCTGCGGGCACAGCGAGGAAATTGTCGGCAAAGCACTCAAAGGGATTTCAAAAAAGCCGCTTATCTTTACAAAGTGCGGGCTTGTCTGGAACGAAAAAAATGAAAGAGTTCCCTGCCTCAAGGCGAAAAGCATTCTCGCGGAGTGCGACGCTTCTTTGAAACGGCTCGGCGTGGAAGTAATCGACCTCTACCAGATGCACTGGCCGGAGCCGGAAGAGGATTTTGAAGAGGCTTACGGAGCAATGGCCAAATGCGTCAAGGCAGGAAAAGTCAGGTATCTGGGCGCATCAAATTATACGGTCGAACAGCTGCAGCGTGTTATGAAAATTCATCCGCTTACTTCGCTTCAGCCGCCGTATAGTATGTTCAGGCGCGATATCGAAAATGATATTCTGCCTTTCTGCAAAAAAAATAATATCGGTGTGATTGTTTACAGTCCGCTCTATAAAGGTTTGCTGACCGATACGTTCACGAAAGCAAAGGCTGCCTCTCTTCCGCCTGACGATGTTCGGAAGAAGGGCGCCGACTACAAGATGCCGAATCTGGAAATCAATCTTAACACTAACGAAAAATTAAAACAAATCGCAAAGCGAAATAAAATAACTTTGGCTCAGCTTGCGATAGCATGGGCAATACGAAATCCTGAAGTAACGGCTGCAATCGCTGGAGCACGTAAGCAAGGACAAATTAAGGAAACGGCACCGGGGGCGGATATAACGTTATCAAATGATGATATAAATGAAATCGAAGAGATATTAAAACAGCGAAACAGGATGTTAAAATGAAAAATCACAATATTTACAACTCGCCGCTGGTGGAACGGAACGCATCAAAGGAAATGGCGGAACTTTTTGGAGAGCAGAAGAAATTTTCAACTTGGCGGAGAATCTGGCTGGAACTTGCAAAGGCTGAAAAGAAACTCGGTCTGAAAATCTCTCAGGGGCAAATCAGCCAGATGGCAAAACATCTCGACGATATAAATTTTGACAAGGCCGCTGAATATGAGAAAAAATTCCGGCACGATGCGATGGCTCACATTCACGCATTCGGCCAGAAGGCTCCGAAAGCGGCGCCGATAATTCATCTCGGCGCGACAAGCTGCTCTATCGGCGATAATGCGGATTTGATTATTATGCGGCAGGGTTTGGAAATTATCGCGGGCAAACTTGCCTGTCTTATTAATTCTTTATCTGAGTTCGCGAAAAAATATCGTTCTATGCCGACGCTGGGGTTTACACATTTTCAGCCGGCACAGTTAACAACTGTCGGCAAACGCGCGACGCTGTGGTGTAATGATTTTGCCTGCGACTTGGCTGAAATTGAGTATCGAATAGAAAATATACCTTTTAGAGGCATAAAAGGCACTACCGGAACGCAGGCTTCGTTTCTTGAACTTTTCGGCGGCAATCACAATAAGGTCAAACAACTGGATAAAATGGTCGCAAAGGCTTTCGGCTTCGATAAGGTTTGCCCTGTAACGGGCCAGACATATTCGCGAAAAATAGATTCGCTGATAATAAATACGCTTGTGCAAATCGCATTATCAGCGCACAAAATCTGCAACGATATTCGTTTGCTTGCAAATTTAAAGGAAATCGAAGAGCCATTTGAAAAATCTCAGGTAGGCTCAAGTGCAATGGCTTACAAGAGAAACCCGATGCGATGTGAACGGGTTACCGGTTTGGCAAGATTTTTAATTAGTCTTTCGACCAGTCCGCAGATGACCGCTGCCGAACAGTGGCTTGAAAGAACTCTCGATGATTCATCAAATCGGCGGATAGTAATACCGGAAGCATTCCTTGCCGCTGACGGTATTCTTGAAATACTGATTAACGTAACGAGCGGCCTTGCGGTTTATCCGAAAGTTATCGCCGCCAGAATTGATTCTGAATTGCCATTTATGGCGACAGAAAATATTTTGATGGCTGCGGTCAAAGCCGGAGGAAACAGACAAAAAATTCACGAAAGAATCAGAGTTCATTCACACGCTGCCGCGGAACAAGTCAAAAAATTCGGTAAACCAAATGATTTGATTGAACGATTGAAAAACGATTCGGCTTTTGCGAAAGTGGACTTCAAAAAAGTTCTAAACGCCAGCGATTATGTCGGCAGAGCGCCGCAACAGGTCGATGATTTTATAAAAGAATACGTAAATCCAATTCGCCGCCGATACCAAAAAGGATTAAATAGAAAGGTTGAATTGAAAGTATGACAAAACAGGAATTAGCCAAAAGAGTTAAAGAAACTGCATATCTGGAAGGCGATTTTACTCTTCGCAGCGGGAAGAAAAGCAAATACTACCTGGATAAATATCTTTTTGAGACCCAGCCGGATATTTTGAAGGCACTTGGAGCGGAATTTGCAAAATATCTAACCAGCGATGTAACGCTGATTGCAGGCGCCGAGCTTGGCGGAGTTGCCCTGGCGGCGGCGACAGCGATGGCGAGCGGGAAAAGATGGATAATCGTTCGCAATAGCAAAAAAGACTACGGCACCAGCAAAATGATTGAAGGCGTTTTGAAAAAAGATGATGTTGTATTGCTTGTTGAAGATATCGCAACAACCGGGGGTCAGGTTCTTGAGGCGGCAAAGATTATTGCCGAAGCCGGCGCGAAAGTAAAAAAAATTGTCGCAGTTATTGACCGCAAACAAGGGGCGGGTGAAAACATAACAAATGCGGGTTACAAATTCGAAAGCATTTTAACTAAAGAAGACCTTGGCATAAAAGACTGATAATCTTTTTTGCTATGAATGATTTGTCTGCTTTTTGAAGGCTGAGCCAAGGCTGATTTTTTTGTTTAATATGAACTGCTGACTTTTTTGCGCCTATTGCCAAAGGGGTGTTTGCGATTATCATATCAAGATTTTTATCTTTTAATTTCTTTTCAGCGTTTCTTCGCAGGTTTTTATCTTCAAGTGCAAAACCAACAACGACTTGATTTTTCTTTTTGTTCTTTCCCGCCCATTTAAGAATATCAATCGTCGGTTTTAATTTAATTATCAGATTTTTATCAGATTTTTTGATTTTGGTTTTAAATTTTTTAACTGGAGTGTAATCTGATACCGCGGCAGCCATTATTAAACAATCACATTTATTAAAATATTTCTTTACCGCATAAAACATCTGCTCAGCAGTTTCGACATTTATAGTTTTAAATTTTAAATCCTTTACCGCTGATATTAATGTTACTTTATGGCCTGCTTCTTTTGCTGCCTTGGCCAGTGCAAAGCCCATTTTGCCGCTGCTTGCGTTGGAAATAAAACGAACAGGGTCAATATATTCTCTTGTCCCCCCCGCGGTAATCACCAAATGCATCCGATTTGATTTCATTAATTAACAGGCCGGTTTACTTTTTAGCCATTTTCTGGATTCGTTCGATTATATCACTGACTTCGGCCATTCTGCCGATACCTTCTGTACCACAGGCAAGTCTGCCTTTTTCTGGTCCGATTATTTCAAAGCCCATTTCATTCAATGTCTTGACGTTCCACTGAACGGCGGGATTGAGCCACATTTTTTCGTTCATCGCCGGCGCAAATAAAACTTTTTTTTGCCAGCAGGCACATAACGTCGTGCTAAGCAACTCATCGCATATACCGTTGGCGACTTTACCGATGATATTTGCTGTGGCAGGCGCGACAACAACTATACCGGCTCTGTCGGCAAGACTTATATGTTCGATTTCGTATCCGGCCGGGTTTTCCCACATACTTGTGTAAACGGCTCGGCCTGTTACCGCCTCAAAACTCCTGGGCACAATAAACTTACAGGCACTTTCCGTCATAACGGTATCCACAAGAGCACCTGCCG
>Ga0187886_1000567_pt1 | contig 42383 bp, 45 predicted proteins | sample June2016WEW_20_1_FD_133001 | JGI IMG/M metagenome (GOLD analysis project Ga0187886, IMG submission 133001) | Peatland microbial communities from SPRUCE experiment site at the Marcell Experimental Forest, Minnesota, USA - June2016WEW_20_150 | ecosystem: Environmental > Terrestrial > Soil >... | reverse complement strand
TTCATCGGCACCCCTTATGACGAGGATCCCCGGGGATTATATGTCTCCAAAACCGCCATTGTGGCCGATGAAAGAGTCGACTGCATGTATCTAACCTTCCGAGCCGTTGAACTGGCCCTGAGTGATTCCCCTGAGGAGGCCGTACAAATCGCCCTGGAGAAACGTTTCCATTCGCAGGGCATTCTCAAAGATGGCCGGGTAGTTAATTATGATGACCGCTTCCAGTACGGGGAAGACATGATCCAAAGCGGCAAGTGGGGAAGAGAGATCACCTCGGAAATAGGCCGAACGATTTGGATCCAGGGGTCCAGAGGGAAGAATTTCTGGACCATCCTGCCCCCGAAAGAGCTGCTCAAGGAAATGGGAAAAATAAAGAGCGGAGACATCCTATTTTTCGCCACCGCCCCGGAGAAAAGAAAAGCAGATGAATGCATCGGCCACATCGGCATTGCTAAAATAGAAAAAAGTGAATGGGTTAAAAAAATTTATATGATTCACCCCAGTGGTGTAAAGAACAGAGGCGGGGCCGTGAAAAAAGTTTTATTGCCGGATTATGTTTCCAGGATGGCTTTTGTAGGAGTTAGAATAACCAGGTTTGAATAAACCTTCCCTTATCTCAAGGGGTATAAGAATGGCGATGAATCTGGACGAACTTTGTATTAACACCATCCGGATGTTATCCGTCGACATGGTCCAGGAAGCCAAGTCGGGACATCCGGGAATGCCCATGGGCGCCGCTCCCATGGCCTATGCCTTTTGGACAAGATTCCTCAAGCATAGTCCCAAAAACCCAGCCTGGCCTGACCGGGACCGTTTTGTGCTCTCGGCCGGGCACGGTTCGGCCCTGCTCTATTCGCTTCTGCATTTAACCGGATACCCTTTACCCATCGAAGAAATTAAACGGTTCAGGCAGTGGGGGAGTAAAACCCCTGGACACCCGGAATACGGAGAAACCCCGGGCGTGGAAAGCACCACGGGTCCATTAGGGCAGGGCTTTGCCAACGGCGTGGGCTTGGCCATCGCCGAGCGCTCTCTGGCATCTCGGTTTAATCGTCCGGGGTATGAGATCGTCAACCACTCCACCTATGCGATTGTGAGCGACGGAGATTTAATGGAAGGGGTTGCCGCGGAAGCGGCCTCTCTTGCCGGACAACTCAAATTGGGCAAACTGATCTACCTGTACGATAATAATTCCATCACCCTGGCCGGATCCACCAGACTGGTTTTTATCGAGGATGTGGGCAAGCGTTTTCTGGCCTATGGCTGGCACGTGCAAACCGCTGCAGACGGGAATGACGTGGAGGCGATTTCCCGGGCCATCCGGGGTGCCCGGGAAGAAACGACCCGCCCATCTCTGATCCTGGTGAGAACGCATATCGGCTATGGCAGCCCTCATAAGCAAGATACCTTTGAAGCCCACGGTTCTCCTCTGGGCCCGGATGAGGTCATCGCCACCAAGAAAAACCTTGGATGGCCGCTCGAGCCGAAATTTTACATCCCGGAAGAGGCGAGAATTCACTTCCGCCAGGCGCTGGACAGAGGGGAACGGCTGGAGGGCGAGTGGAACGCCAAACTCGAATCCTACGGAAAAGCTTATCCAGATTTATTCCGCGAATGGAATGAGCGGATCCGTTCGAAGCTCCCCCAAGGTTGGAGCAAGGACATTCCCACGTTTCCCCCCGACCCCAAGGGCATCGCCACCCGCGCTGCCGGCGGCAAAGTCATGAACTCCATCGCGCCCCACCTTCCTTCCCTGATCGGAGGGTCGGGTGACTTAAACCCTTCCACCAACACCGCCTTGAAGGGCCGGGGGAATTTTCAATGCCCTCGCGAGGATGAGGACCCCATCCAAGGCTCAGAATCGGGCCCCTGGAGCTACGGCGGGGCTAATATCTTTTTCGGGGTGCGGGAACACGCCATGGGGGGCATCCTCAATGGAATGGCCCTCCATGGAGGGTTACTCCCTTACGGAAGCACCTTTTTAATATTTTCAGACTACATGAGGCCGGCGATCCGGCTGGCCGCCCTGATGAAGCTTCATGTCATCTATGTATTCACCCATGACTCGATCGCCCTCGGGGAAGACGGGCCGACCCATCAGCCCATCGAGCATCTTTCCAGTTTGCGGGCCATGCCTGGCCTGACGCTAATCCGGCCGGCCGACGCAAATGAAGTCGCCGAGGCCTGGAAAATAGCGGTACAACATCAAGAGGGGCCGGTCGCCCTGATGATGAGCCGGCAGGCCGTTCCGGTCATTGACCGGACCAAGTTTAGCCCGGCGGAAGGGCTCAGCCGGGGGGCCTACATCTTGGCCGATTCGGCGCCGCTTCCCCCCCAGGTCATCCTGATCGCCACCGGTTCAGAGGTTCACCTGGCCCTGGAGGCGTATGAGAAACTCCGCGCCGAAGGCATCCGGGCTCGCGTGGTCAGCCTGCCCTCCTGGGAACTCTTTGAACGGCAGCCACGGGATTATCGGAATCAAGTACTCCCTCCGGGTATAACGGCCAGGGTCTCCGTTGAAGCCGGAGTCACTCATGGCTGGGTAAAATACATCGGATGGGCAGGAGAAGCCATCGGCATCGATCACTTCGGGGCTTCGGCCCCGGGAAAAGTACTCCTGGAAAAGTTCGGTTTTACATCTGACAATATCGTAAGAAGGGTAAAGGCGCTCTTGAACCGAAAAATGGATCATTAACTCCCCCACCCTCGCCCTCCCCCTCGAGGGGGGCGGGCTGGGAGGGGGTGGATGGGGAGTGAAATAGGCGAGAATTTGGAGGGCTTGACGATGAGAGAGGAGCTGCGCGAGAAACTTCGGGAAATAGGCCAGAGCTTCTGGCTCGACAACCTGAGCCGGGATCTGATCCATTCGGGCGAGCTTAAGCGCTTGATTGAGGAAGACGGGGTGACCGGAATTACTTCCAATCCAACGATATTTCAGAAGGCCATTTCCGGGTCCAAGGATTACGACGCATCCATCCAAAGCATGTTGGAGAAAGGAATCCGGGATGAGAAGGAACTTTTCCTAGGTCTGGCCTTTGAAGACATCTCCAGGGCGGCAGACTTGTTGCGGCCTGTTTATCAGAAAAGCGGGGGCCTGGATGGGTTTGTCAGCATCGAAGTTTCTCCCGACCTGGCGTATGAGACGGAAAAGACTGTCGCCGAGGCCAAACGCCTGTTTTCCACCATCGGCAAGAAAAACATCCTGGTGAAAGTTCCAGGGACAAAGCAGGGCCTCCCTGCCATTGAACAACTTGCGGCCGAAGGGGTGAATGTGAATGTCACCCTCCTTTTTTCCGTAAGCCGGTATGAAGAAGTTGCCGCAGCCTTCATTCGCGGGCTGGAAGGGAGGGTCCGCCAGAGACAGCCCATCAACGAAATCTTCTCTGTGGCCAGCTTCTTTGTCAGCCGGGTGGACACGCTGACCGATAAACTGCTGGAAGCGCCTCTTTCTGCGGCCACCTCCGAGGCTGAAAAGAAGAGGATCAGAAGTTTGCTGGGAAAGGCGGCCGTGGCCAACGCCAAAATGGCTTATAAGAAATACAGGGAGATCTTCACGGGAAAACGTTTCCAGGCTTTAAAGGGGGCTCACCTCCAGAGGATCCTGTGGGGCAGCACGGGAACCAAGAATCCTAGCTACAGCAACATTAAATATGTGGAAGAGTTGATCGGCCCGGATTCCATTAACACCATGCCAGAAGCGACCCTGAATGCTTTTAAAGATCATGGGCGGGCGCAAATCACGATCCATGATAAGCTGGAAGAAGCCGAGAGGTTATTTTCCGGACTCAAGGAAGTGGGCGTGGACATCAACCGGGTTACCGCACAACTGGAAAGTGAGGGAGTGAAGCTGTTTTCCGATTCATTCTTCTTACTCTTGAAAGAAATTGCCGAAAAGAGAGATTCCTTCTTGGGCAGGAAACCCTGATTAAATTGACTGGGACGCGGCTTTTCGCCGACAAGCGCAGATCAGGCGGATACTGCCCGGGCCACTCTTCATAAAAGGGAAATCCAAATCGCTGACTTGATCCTCCAGGTCCTCGACTCGTTTCTCCCTCAATTTCACGCCAAAAAAATTCGCGTGGAAACCCGTTTCCCCGGCGGGGTAAGTCCATCCCTGGCGGATTCTGACAAACTGGCCCAGGTGATCAGTAATTTGTTGCAAAACGCCTGGCAGTATACCCCGCCAGGCGGGACGGTCCGGATCTCTTCCGAACCCTTCGCGGCAGGAATCAGAATCATATTTGCCAACACCGGCGGCGAGCTCGCCGAAAAGGATCTTCCCTTTATCTTTGAACGTTTCTACCGGGGCGAAAAATCGCGCTCCCGGGAGCACGGCGGCGCAGGGATCGGTCTGGCCATTGTGAAAGAGTTAATCGAAGCCCACGACGGACAGGTGGGTGCCGAGATTGCCGATGACGAAACCCGCATTTGGTTTTCCCTTCCCCATTAAAATCCTTAGGAATTTCAATCTTTACTAAATCTTTACATGATCTTCGTTGTATCTTTAACGTCGATGATTATTATATTTTTGTAAGGAGTCCTGGATGCACTCAACCTGGTTAGAAAGAAACCAGTCAAGATAGCGACCCAACTTGAAGAAAGGAGAAGCAAAATGGACGATAAAAAGCAAGACAGCACAATGACTCTGGACCCGGTTGCGCCCGTCCAGAATAACCATAAAAGACGGAGTTCCCTGAAAGGGATCGCAATTGCCTTCCTGGTATTTGCTCCCTTTCTGGGTATATGTGATCTTCTCGGGGAAAGGAATAACCCCGTAGCCGCAATGAGGAGTAACCCAATGAGAATCGCAAAGAATACTGCGCTTGCAAAGGCGCAGAATCCCGGGATGAACGATCCAGGACCCGTAAAAACAGAAACCGCCACCTTCGCCGGCGGCTGTTTCTGGTGTACCCAGGCCGACTTTGAAAAGGTGCCGGGCGTCGTGAAAGTAGTAGCCGGCTATACGGGTGGGCATAAAGAGAACCCGACTTACGAGGAGGCGTCCTCTGGAACGACGGGGCATGTCGAAGCCGTTCAGGTCTATTATGATCCAGCTAAAATCACCTACGAAGAATTACTGAATTGGTTCTGGCGGCATATAGACCCGACTGACCCCAGCGGCCAGTTTGTGGATCGAGGCTCGCAGTACCGAAGCGTCATTTTCTACCACAACGAAGAGCAGAAACGACTGGCGGAGAGGTCCAGGGACGCCCTGACCAAATCGGGGAAGTTTGACAAGCCCATCGTGACGGAGATTATCAAATTCACCAAGTTCTATGAAGCGGAGGATTATCACCAGGATTACTACAAGAAAAACCCTTTGCGGTACAAGTATTATCGCTATGCGTCCGGCCGCGACCAGTTTTTGGAAAAGGTTTGGGGAAATGAGGCAAAATCCCCAAAACCGGGAAAGGAGCAGGCCTATAAGAAACCGGACGCCGTCACCTTAAAGAAAATACTGACTCCTCTGCAGTATGAGGTGACTCAGAAAGAGGGCACCGAACCGCCGTTCCAGAATGAATACTGGAATAACAAACGAGAGGGAATTTACGTCGACATCGTTTCCGGCGAACCTTTGTTCAGCTCCAAGGACAAGTATGATTCCGGGACCGGATGGCCGAGCTTCACCAAGCCTCTTGAGCCGGCAAATATCGTGGAAAAGGAAGACAGGGGCCTTTTCACGAGGCGCACAGAGGTCAGGAGCAAACACGGCGATTCCCATCTCGGCCACGTTTTCCCCGACGGGCCAGCGCCGACTGGGCTTCGGTACTGCATGAACTCCGCGTCCCTCAGGTTCATCCCTAAAGAAGACTTAGAGAAAGAGGGGTACGGAAAATATTTGGAATCTTTGGGGAAGAAATAAGTGCCATAAATTTCATGGCTTACAGCTAAAAGCGAAATCCCTTTGAGAGAGGGTTGAAATCTTTAAACTTATTGGTCGCTTTTAAGGCAGCGGGGCGAGGTGGATTATGGGGACGCGAAGAAATTTCTTAAAGAAATGTCTAGGGATTTCCCTAAGCAGCTTTATTCTTTCCTTGTGGGGGATCCTTTCGACTTCCTGGGCCAGGGCTAAAAAATTGCTTCCCAAGGGGTTGCCTAGGGAACAAATCATTCAGATGAACCCTGCGGATATTGACAATCGGAATCTTGAAATCGACCCTCTCGATAAGTTTGGGACCATGGGCCCTACCGATATCACGATTGACCTGGAAATCTACCGCCTGAAACTTACCGGGAAGGTGGACCCGCCTCTTTCGTTGAGGTTTGACCAAATCCAGCGATTGCCCTCTATTACCGAAGTTGTCCTGCTCATTTGCCCGGGAGTGTTTGTCAACAATGGTCGTTGGACGGGAGTTTCCTTAATAACCTTGCTTCAGGAAGCTAAAACAAAAAAGGGAGCTCAATTTATCGACATCAAAGGGGCGCAGGAAAAAGTAGTTAGGATTCCTTTGAAAGAACTCCAGGAAAAGAAAATTTTATTGGCCTACCGGGTCAACGAGGCAACGCTCCCCCAGAGACACGGTTTCCCTCTCCGCTTGGTTCTGGAAGATCATTATGGGTATGAATGGATAAAGTATGTCGATGAGATTGTGGTCTCATAACCTCCGCCTTCCCCTGGATACGCGTTACACCATTGACCTCGCTATTAGTGAGGCTGCCTGTTAGGGGGACGCAGGCAGCCCATTTCCTTAACATAAAATCTCTACGGTGGGGGTGGAAACTCTTGAAGAGGCCCGGTGGCGGCTCAGCGAGGGCGACAGGACCCTCTAGCCATTCGGAATGCTCAGGGTCTTTCCCTGATATTCTCGCGACTCAAGGGGGTAGTCGTGTTGCCGCCAGGCGTTGAAGCCACCGGCCAGGGGGCGGACACGCGTAATTCCCCTTTGCCGCAAGGATAGCGCCGCCCGGGCGCTGGAGGTTTCGTTGGGTCAGTTGCAGAATAAAATAACTTCCCGATCGCGGGGGATTGGGGGATAGCCCTTTTCTAACTGTTCCAAGGGCAAGAACAAAGCACCCGGAATCGTTTGCGGGTCGGCCTTAAATTCCAGCGAGTGGCGCACATCTAAGATCATCGGGTCTTCACCCGCATCGAGCTTGCTCTTCAGTTCTTCCGGCGTGATGCGAGCGATGCGCAAATGCCGTAGGAATCGGCGACGCTGGGCATATTTCCAGACGAAGTAAGCTGCCAGGCTTCCGACTAGGGCCAGCAGAAGGAAGGTGCCCAACCTGAGGGCGTAATCGGCAACTTGTTCGAGTTGGTCACTGAACAGATACCCGAGCCCTGCAAATAAACCCACCCAGAAGCACGTCCCCAGGCCGTCGAATAGGAGGAAGCGCAAAAGGTGCATGTGAAAGATTCCCGCCAGCGGCGCTGCTACACTGTTAATTCCCGGAATGAACTTGGCCACCAGGAGCGCCCGGGCACCGTGCCGGGAGAATATGTCTAAGGTCCGCCGGACGCAGGAGTCGGGATTGAAAGAGATGCGGCAGAGCAGGGATAAGACTGGGCCACCCCTGTGGCGTCCGATCTGGTACCAGAGGATATCGCTCAGCAACGAAGCAATGACGGCCAGGGCAAAGGCGATAGCAAGGTTCAACTGTCCTTCACCGGCCAATGCCCCTGCCGCAAGCAAGAATGGCGCAGCCGGAATCGGCAGACCAATCTGTCCGCCAAGCACCCATATGAAAAGCACGGTGTACCCGTGGCGCAAGAGGAACTGAATGACTTCATTCATCGTATTAACCTAATTTCAATCTGGATAAACTGTGAGTAAAGGAAAAGGAGTCTGTATCCATATTCCCCCACCTCACCTGTTAAGTCAATGCCAATAACATAGAACCCTCGAACTTGGGCAGCCCCGTCCGGAGCCTAAAAATACAGTTTCTTTCATAGTGAAATACGGGTTCCAGGTTATAGGATTCTAAGGTTTAGTCCAGTAGAGTAAGACATTAATTTACTATATTCTGAGTATGAATAAAAATATACTGGGTTGGCAATGTCTACAGAGGATCTGTAGGCAGTCGGGGTCGATCTGGGAGGCATCAAGAGAGAAGTAGCCCGGGTTGATGCCGAAGGGAATCTACGTTAAAGGCGGCGGCCAGCGCGCCTTTGCAGGGGGTGCCGGCGCGGCTACAAAGCGACGAGGTCTCGGGGGGGTGACAACCTCGGCGATGCGTTCAGCCAGGAGAGGAGCAAGATGATGTTTTATAAAGATTTCCTATACAATATTTTCAAATAAAAAAATAGAGAGTATACTCCATTTGCCTCTAACCTTATTCCTCCTAAAATAGGAAACTCTTTTACCTCATGAGGTAGATGAGGTAGAGTATCAGGGTAAAAAGGCAACGATCAGCATTAACCATAAGACCTGCGTCGGCGCAACGATGTGTGCTTTTAGCTGCCCGGTGGAAATATTCGATCTGGTGAATGACAAATCGCACAGGGTCCGGGAAAATCTACCTAAATGTCTGCTGCACACATGCCTGAAATGCCGTAACAACTGCCCGACGAATGCATACGGATAAGCCTCCATAAAGAATCACAAGAAGGTGAGCGGCCATGAACGACTTTGAAAGACAGATCGGTGGGATTGACGAGGACGGATTGCGCAGCCTCAAGATCGAGACCATCCAAGTAAATTTGGGCCTCCGCTGTAACCAGCAATGCCTGCACTGCCATCTGGAAGCATCGGCCCATCGCACGGAGATGATGGAATGGCCAACCATGCAGTTCGTCCTGCAGGCTGCCAGGAGTGGGGGTTGTCAGCTTGTCGATCTGACCGGTGGAGCGCCGGAGCTGAATCTCCATTTCCGAAAATTTGTGACGGCTCTTCGGGAGGAAGGCCATCGGGTGCAAGTGCGAACAAACCTCACCGTCCTCCTGGAACCGGGCCTGGAGGGTTTGGCCGAATTTCTTCGGGAACACCAAGTTCAACTTGTAGCTTCCCTGCCGTGTTACATGGAAGAAAATGTCCAAGCCCAGAGGGGGATAGGAGTCTATGAAAAAAGCATAGCGGCCATCAAGCGGTTGAATGCCCTGGGCTACGGCTCTATATCTGCCTTGGCTCTGAACCTCATCTACAATCCGGGAGGGCCATTTCTGCCGCCCCCACAGAAGGTTCTGGAAGAAGATTATCGGCGTGAGCTGGGAGCGCGCTTCGGCATCTCTTTTACCCGTCTTCTCACCATCACCAATATGCCCCTGGGACGATTTCGGGCGGAGTTGAGCCGCCAAAATCAGGTGCAAGACTATCTGCAACTTCTGCGAAAATCCTTTAACCCACAAACCGTGGGGGGATTGATGTGCCGCCAACAAATCAGCGTTGGATGGGATGGGACCCTTTATGACTGTGACTTTAATCTGGCTCTTGGACTTCCTGTGAACCACGGGGCCCCGGATCACATCCAATCCTTCAGCCCGGCTGATTTACGGATGCGGCGAATCGTCACCGGAGAACATTGCTTTGCCTGCACCGCCGGATCCGGGTCATCGTGCCGTGGCGCTTTGGTATGAGGGAGGATCGCAATGAGGCCCATCTCGGAAGTGCTGCCCCAGGATGTTCACAATGCGACTTTGGTTTCCAATGTCCACCCGCCTGACTGGCAAAACCCCGAACCTGCGGCCCCTTATAACTTGGTGGTGATCGGAGCGGGAACGGCGGGATTGGTCACGGCCGGGGGTGCCGCGGGCCTGGGGGCAAAGGTTGCTCTCGTGGAAAGGCATCTCCTGGGGGGCGACTGCCTGAATGTGGGCTGTGTGCCCTCGAAATGTATCATTCGTTCCTCCCGAGTTTATGCCGACCTAAAAAATGCCAAACAATTCGGCCTGCGGATTCCAGAGGGCACAGAGGTGGATTTTCCTGCCGTCATGGAGCGGATGAGGCGCCTGCGAGCCAGGATCAGTTACCACGATTCGGCCAGGCGATTCCAGGAGTTGGGAGTGGATGTGTACCTGGGAGAGGGTCGCTTCGCAGGGCCGGGCATGGTGGAGGTGGGCGGAAAGACCCTGCGGTATAAAAAAGCCGTGATCGCCACCGGAACACGGCCGGCGCATCCGGCCATCCCGGGATTGGCCGAATCCGGCTTTCTCACCAATGAAACCGTCTTTTCCCTGACGCAGCGCCCCCGGCGACTGGCGGTCATCGGCGGCGGACCGATTGGCTGCGAATTAGCCCAGGCGTTTCGTCGCTTAGGATGTGAAGTGATTCTTTTCCACAGTGCTTCTCATATCCTGAATCGCGAGGACAGCGACGCTGCAGAAATTCTTCAGCAATCTTTCATCCGCGACGGAATTCGCCTGATCCTTGACTGTCAGACCAAACGGGTGGAAAAGAAAAATGGGGAGAAAGTGATCTACTTCCAATGCCAGGGAAATGAAGAAGGGGTGGCAGTAGACGAGATCCTGGTGGGTGCCGGGCGGGCCCCTAACGTCGAGGGTCTGAACCTCGAGTCCGTAGGCGTGAAGTACGACCAGAGGGAAGGCGTAGCGGTGAATGATCGGTTGCAGACCACCAACCCTTCTATCTATGCGGCTGGGGACATCTGTCTGAAATACAAGTTCACCCACACCGCCGATGCCACCGCGCGAATCGTCATCCAGGATGCCCTGTTTCGGGGGCGCAAAAAGCAGAGTGCCTTGACGATTCCCTGGTGCACTTACACCGACCCGGAGATTGCCCATGTGGGGATGTACGAGAGGGATGCCCGGGAGAGGGGAGTCGCTGTAGATACGTTTGTAAGACCTCTAAACGAGGTAGACCGGGCCATTACCGATGGAGAAGAAGAAGGATTTGTCAAGGTCCATCTTAGGAAAGGAACGGATAAGATTCTGGGAGCCACCATCGTTGCCCGCCACGCGGGGGAAATGATCAGTGAGATAACCCTGGCAATGGTGGGCAATCTGGGCCTTCGAGCCTTGGCGAACGTGATCCATACCTATCCCACCCAGGCCGAGGCTATCAAGCAGGTGGCCGATGCTTACAACCGTACCCGGTTGACTCCTTTGGTGAAGAGACTCTTTACTCGATGGCTGGCCTGGACGAGATAATTTCTCAGGATTCATTTGCCCCAGAGGACACCGAGGTCACAGAGAATTAAATATTTAATTTGCTTGTAGATTGAATATCAGATTTAAGGAGATTTATATTTCCCTCTGTACTACTAACGTTCAGCTTCTTGAAATTTTGTTAAGCAAATTCCAGAAACTCCCCCCTTAAGGGGGAGAGGATGAAGGTGGGGGGGGCGAATGTGATTTTGATTGCGGCTAAGCTGCGCTGAAATCTCTGTGGCCAAAGGAGAAAAAATGTTTCTGGATCGGCTCATTATTTTTACCCGCTATCCTGAACCGGGAAAGACCAAGACCCGCTTGATTCCCGCCCTTGGCCCGGAGGGGGCTGCGGATCTGCAGCGGCAGATGAGCGAGCACACCTTGAGCTGGGCCAGGAAACTGGAAAACATTTCGGCTGTATCTCTGGAAGTCCGGTATGAAGGCGGCGACGAAGATCGATTCCGGCAGTGGTTTGGTTCGGATATCCCCTTCTTTCATCAGGGGAACGGGGACCTCGGCGCGCGCATGGCCCGAGCCTTTAAGGAGGCATTTCAGGCCGGAATGGGCCGAGTCATCATCGTAGGTACGGATTGCCCGGATCTCAGGGATGGTTTCGTTCGAGACGCCTTTGCCGCACTCCATCACAACGATATCGTCCTTGGACCTGCCAAGGATGGCGGCTATTATTTGATTGGGCTTTGCCGGGTCATTCCGCAATTATTTGGAAAAATTCCCTGGGGAACCGCAGAGGTGCTCTCCAGGACCTTAGAAATCGCCGAGGATATGAAACTCCGGGTCTTCCTCCTCAATCCCCTGGGTGACGTGGATCGTCCGGAAGACCTGCCCTTCTGGGAAAAGTCAACCAAAGATATTTCAGCGGATCGGGTTCTCCCTAAGATCTCCATTATCATCCCAACGCTGAACGAGGAGGAAAACATTGCCCAGTGCCTGGCGAGCACCCAGAATGCTTCGAACGCCGAGCGAATCGTAGTGGACGGCGGGAGCCGGGATCGGACTGTGGAGATCGCCCTCGCGCGCGGAGCCAAGGTGCTGACCTCCCCGGCTGGCCGGGCACAGCAGATGAATGTCGGAGCCGAAGCAGCTTTAGGCGACCTCTTTCTTTTTCTCCATGCGGACACTCGCTTGCCTGAGAAATTTGACGGTTGGGTTCGGGAGATTCTGGCCCGCCCAGGAATTGCTGCTGGGGCCTTCAAATTCCGCCTGGATGTATCCAGCCGCAGTTTGCAAATCATCGAGCGGGTAGCGAACTGGCGATCCCGGCGGCTGCAGATGCCCTACGGTGACCAGTCGATCTTTATCCGGTCCGCGCTCTTCCGCGAAATCGGTGGTTTTTTAGACATGCCCATCATGGAGGATTTCGAGCTTATCCGGCGCCTGAAGAGAAAAGGCCGCATTCTTACGCTCCCCCAACCCGCCATCACCTCGGCCCGACGCTGGAGCATGCTGGGCATATGGAAAACGACCCTGATCAATGAGCTGGTTGTCATCGCCTATTACCTGGGCATTTCTCCCTCTCGGATCCATCGTTTCGCCCGCCGGACCGCTGCACCGGTCCAAAAAACCCGAATTTTTGCAAAGCGTGAGCGAGCATGAAGGGAAAGACTGCTCCTCAAAACGCAAGATTCATATTCAAACTGCTCCTGATCATCCTGGTCGTTTTCCTTGTTCTGGCCGGGATGAAGTATTTCCACGTTCAGGAACTGTTGAAGAGGGTACTCCGCTGGGTCGCTGACCTGGGAGCCTGGGGACCCTTTTTCTATATGGTCATCTATATCCTGGCCTGCGTATTTTTTATCCCCGGGTCCATTCTGACATTGGGCGCAGGGGTCCTCTTCGGCGTCGTCAAGGGTTCGATCATCGTCTCCGTCGCAGCGACAGTTGGGGCCACTTGCGCTTTTTTGGCCGGAAAGTACTTGGCCAGAGATTGGGTAGCAAAAAAGATACGGGCCAACCCGAAGTTTCAGGCCATCGATGAGGCCGTCGCCCGGGAGGGATGGAAAATCGTCGGGCTCACTCGCCTCTCCCCCGTCTTTCCTTTCAACCTCCTAAACTATGCGTATGGCCTAACGCGGGTCTCCCTGCGGGACTACTTCTTTGCTTCCTGGATCGGGATGATGCCAGCTACGGTCATGTATGTCTATATTGGCTCCCTGGCTGGCGAGATTGCCAAGATTGGCGGCGAGAGATATTCGCGAAACTCAGCGGAGTGGGCCCTTTACATTCTCGGTTTAATCGCCACTGCTGCGGTAACGGTTTATATTACGCGCATCGCCCGCGCGGCCTTGAGGAAGAAGGTTTGAATATAAATTTATATTCTGCCGTTAGGCCCATTTAAATCGGGAAGATAGAAGCCTGGAAGTTTTAAACCTATTTAGATGAATAAGCATCTAGAAAAAGGTCTTTTGTGCGATTCGCGGCGGGAAAGGCGGCTGAGTCCCGCCGAATGGCTAACCGGGGCAACTGTATAGGGCAGAAATTGAGTCCAAAATACCAGATGGCGGCGGAATGAGAAAAATATGGGCTAAAATCAACTCATCTATATGTTCATTTGGGCTGGAAACTAAAAAGTGGATTCTCTCCAAGAGGCCATGGCATGAATAAGCTAATTTGCCCAAGTTGTAACCAACAATTCTCCTTGGAAGAAAAGATCTGGAAATGTACGTGCGGGGGACTTCTGGATGTAGATTTTCAGCCTCATTTCCCCATCGATAAAATCCGACAGAGAAAACCCACCCTGTGGAGGTATCGGGAAGCGATCCCGATTCTGGATGATGGGAACATCGTCTCCTTTGATGAAGGATTTACTCCCTTAATCCCGGTCGATTTCGGCGGCAAAATCGTTTGGATGAAACAAGATCACTTATTCCCCAGCGGATCTTATAAAGATCGAGGCGCCTCCATTCTCATCAGTAAAGTGAAAGAACTGGGGATCCAAAGCGTTGTGGAGGATTCTTCAGGAAATGCGGGCTGTGCCATCGCCGCCTACTGTGCCAAAGCCAGAATCAAATGTCAGATTTTTGTCCCGGAAGACACCTCGGCGGGGAAATTGGCCCAAATTCAATTTTATGGGGCAAAATTAAATAAGATTCCCGGTTCCAGAGAGGAGACAGGGCGCGCCGTCCTGAAAGCCGCCGATAAATATTACTATGCCAGCCACTCCTGGAACCCTTTCTTTTTTCAGGGGACAAAAACCTTTGCCTTTGAAGTATGCGAACAGCTCGGCTGGAAATCCCCAAGTTCAATAGTCGTGCCCGTGGGAAACGGAACTCTTCTCTGGGGAGCTTACATCGGCTTCAACGAACTCTTACATGCCGGAATTATTCAGGGGATCCCCAAGATTATCGGAGTTCAATCGCTCTCTTGTGCCCCTTTATACAAAGCATTTAAAGAGGGTCTGAAGGGAATTCCTAAGATCGATAAGAAAGACACTCTTGCGGAAGGGATCGCGATCGCCGAGCCAATTCGAGGAAAACAAATTCTTGGGGCCGTGAAAAAGAGCCAGGGAGATTTGATCGCTGTGGATGATTCTGAAATTAAAAAGTCATTGCGAGATCTTGGTAAAAAAGGGTTTTATGTGGAACCGACTTCTGCGGCGACCACGGCTGGCCTGAGCAAATACCTGCAAACATCCCATGCGGATGAGATCATTGTTTCTGTTTTAACAGGCCATGGTTTAAAAACGACCGAGAAAATGTCAAAAATATTGCGTGAGGAGAGCCGCTAGGTCCAGGTTTAACTTCAGGGTCAGCTACAATCGAAAACGAACCGGGGCGATGACACTCTCTAGGAGGCCTTCTCCAGGGCGCGCCATTTGCCTTCCGCCTATCGCCTCTTGCCGATCCCTCTATGCCTTCTTTTCAATTTGCACCCTGATCTTGTGGTATAGGATCCCCCAGTATTCCTGGATCAATTGCTTAAAAAGACTGGGGCGGCCAAGAGGATCATCTACGTATTTTTCATAGGGGTCTGCGGGGGCAGGAAAGACCTTGAAGCCGGCATACCCGAAGATCATGAGGGAACGCTTCATGCTGCTGTAGGAAGTGACCAAAAGGAGGGTCTTCCAGTGCAAGGGCCCGGTAATCTTCTTGATTTCTTCTACCTGGCCATAGGCGTCTTGAGACCGCGTCTCCAAAAAGATGTCCTCCGCCGGGATATTCAACCTCTTCGCCTCCTGAGCCATGACCGTCGCTTCCGCCACTCCGATTTCTTTTGGAATCCCACCGGAGAAAAGAATCTTCTTCGCCCTCCCCTCGAAATAGAGTTGCGCTCCTCGCACCATCCGCTGATTAGAGACCAGGCTTAAATAGCGCCCTTGATCAATCCCCCCCGAAAGGACCACGATAACATCGGCTTTGCGAATGTCTTCTTTTACCATCAAAGGCTTCAATATGTAGCCGGTCACGGGAGTTAGGGTAATAACCAGGACGAGCAAGAAGGCCAGCCAGAGGATCCAGTTGAGGATAAAAACGATTCTTCCGACGAAAGATCTATCTTTAGCCACGTTTCTTCTCCTATGGACAGGGAAAGATTTGCCCGGCGGCTTCATTATATTTGAGGATCTGCCGGAAGGCAAGAGAGAGTTTCGATCTCCTCGCCTGGACCCCTTGAACCCTCGACCCCTTGAACCCCTTTTTAAACCTTGACAGCCCAAAGACAATCTCTTATAACCACTTTGGAAGATCAGGAGAAGTTTGGTTTTGTAAAAAGGAGGAAGAGCGATGGCCATTCTTTACGAGAAGAAAGATAAGATCGCGATTATCACGATCAACCGTCCCGAGGCCATGAACGCCATCGACCCGGAAACCACCGAGGAGCTGGGTAAGGCTTGGTTGGATTTTCGAGATGATCCAGACCGGTGGGTGGGAATTCTCACGGGCGCGGGCGACAAGGCCTTTTCCGCCGGGGCGGACCTGAAGAAACTGATTCCCTTCTTGGCGAAATTATCTCCCCTCGCGCGGCGGGAAAGGGAGGAAAAATTTCCGGGTTTGGGGGGAATCACCCGGGGTTTGAATATCTGGAAACCGATCATCGCGGCCATCAACGGGTTCTGCCTAGCCGGGGGGTTGGAAATGGCCTTAGCCTGCGACCTCCGCGTGGCCGCGGATCATGCCACCTTTGGGTTGTTGGAGGTAAGCCGGGGCATCATCCCCGGAGCGGGTGGCACGCAGCGCCTTCCGCGGATGATTCCCATGGCCAAGGCCATGGAAATCATCCTGATGGCGCAGCGCATAGACGCTCAGGAAGCCCTGCGCCTGGGGTTGGTCAACCGGGTCGTGCCTCTGCCAGAGGTCATGCCCACGGCCATGAAAATGGCCGAGGCCATCCTGCAGAATGGACCCCTTGCTGTACGCGCGGCCAAGGAAGCCATCATTCGAGGCCTTTCCATGACCCTGGAAGAAGGCCTTCGCCTGGAATCCGTTCTCCAATCTTATCTTTTGGTAACCGAAGATGCCATCGAGGGGCCCAGGGCTTTCGCCGAGAAGCGCAAGCCGCAATATAAAGCCAGATGAAAAATTAGAGAGGAAGGGCCATGCTGAAGCCCGATGATTTCTATCGCGCCTTAAGGGAAGTCGAGTTTACCCAGGTTGAGGGGTTGGTGAAAGAAGCCCTCGCGGATGGGCACTCGGCCGGGCAGGTTCTCGATGAAGGACTGATCGGCGGAATGTCTATCGTAGGGCGGGAGTTTAAAGCCCGAGAACTCTGGGTTCCCGATGTCCTTCTGGCAGCCAGAAACATGCAGCGGGGGATCGAAATCCTGAAGCCAATGTTTTCCCAAGAGGGCCAGGGGTCGAAAGCCAAAATCATCCTGGCCACGGTGAAAGGGGATATCCACGACATCGGCAAGAATCTGGTGGCCATCATGATGACCGGCTCCGGCTTCGAAGTCGTGGACTTGGGGGTTGATGTTCCTACCGAGAAATTCCTCGCTGCCGCCAAAGAGCACCGGCCGCAGATCATCGGTCTCTCGGCGCTCCTGACCACGACCATGCTGGAAATGGGTAAGGTGATTGAGGCCGTCAAAGGGAGCTCCTTTGCGGTCAAACCTTACGTGATCGTTGGGGGAGCCGCGGTAACCGAAGCCTTCGCCCAAGAGATCGGGGCTGACGGATACGGCCCGGATGCGGTCTCCGGGGTTGAAGTGGCGATGAAACTTCTTGGGAAAAAATAGGGGGTTGGGGGTTGGAAGCCACTCGAACCAGGGAGTGGCGATGGGGTTGTTTAGGATTTAGAATTTAATCTTTTCTCAGCGTTCTTAGCGTCCTCTGCGGTGAATCATTTAGGGGGGAGAAAGCATGGCAGAAAAGAGAAGCGGCATACTCTCTCCGAAACGGCGGTTCCTGTCCGGTCTTTTCGGCGGGCGCAAAGGAGACCGGCCCCCCGTGGGCAATCCTACTTCCATCGTCAGCTTGGAGCTGATGGAGAAGACTGGAATTTTCTTTCCCCAGGCCCACTTGGAAGCGCAGCCGATGGCTGAACTGGCTGCTGCCGGCCATGAAATCTTAGGCTTCGATTCCATCATGCCCGAATACAGCGTGCAGCAGGAGGCCGCGGCCTTAGGGTGCCAGATGGACTGGGGGAGCCCCGCCATGATGCCCGATGCCCGGACCCACCCCATCCAGCGAATCGAGGACCTGGTTATTCCCAAAAACCTTTTAGAAAAACCCTCCCTGAAGGTGGTGCTGGAGGCCCTGAGCCTTTTGCGCCGACAGTACGGCGACGAAGTCGCCATCATCGGAAAGGTGATGGGACCCTGGACCATCTCTTACCACCTCGCCGGGACCCAGAATTTTCTTCTCTGGGTCATCACCGAGCCGGAAAAAGTACGGCGCTACCTGGAGGCCTTAAAAGAGGTCACCGTGCTCTTCGCCAAAGCGCAGTTTCAGGCGGGAGCGGATGTGGTCGTTCTGGCCGACCATGCCACGGGAGACCTGGTGAGCCCCAAGACCTACGAAAAATTCCTCCTCCCCGTGCATAAGGAATTGGTCCAGCGGATCGGAGGGCCATTGATCCTGCATATCTGCGGGAATTGCGGGGACCGGCTGCGGATGTTTGTGGAGGCTGGATTCGAAGGCTACCACTTTGAATGGCAGGTGGATGCGAGGGAGGCGGTGCGGGCGGTGAACCGGGAGATGTCTTTGGTCGGAAATATCAACAACCCCACCACTCTCCTGCGCGGGACGCCCGAAGATGTGCGCCAGCAGGTACGCTACAGCGTCGCCGCCGGCGTGGACATCATTGCCCCGGAATGCGCCGTTCCTCTGCAAACCCCTCTGCGGAATCTTCGGGCCATCGTCGAGGCCGTCGAAGAGGGGTGGGGCTGAAAAAGAAATTGACATGATTTTGGCATTTCCGGTAGAATACCCCCGAAGCGTTCTACGAGTGGGGTGCTTTTCTTGCCCTTTGTCTAAAGTATTCTGAATTGCTCTTGACCTAACGACTCCATCTTTCCCGGGGCCGCGAAAAGGGAGGTTGGATTTCTAGTGAAAGAGTTCACTCCGATTCTATCTGTACCTGCGTGGTCTTTCTGTCCTTGGATGTTTGGCTCTCCCAATGAATGTGTGAAAACTTGGAAAGAAGGATATTTCCATGTCTGAGGTCTCCATCAAGTTCTTAATGCCTATGAAGGTCGCCTCCACGGAAAAAAGGGTGCCCCGGGAAGAGCTTAGCAAAGCCGTGGAGCAAATCTCGCAGTCCCTCAAAGAGAAAAAGGTGAAGATTGCGGACGCAGCCATGGGGTTGCTCCATGAGGACCCTAAATCCATCGATCTCCAAAAAGCCCAATTCGAAGTCTGCCTGCCGATATCCGGAAAGATCAAAGGAGAGGGGGAACTCAAATCGAAAGAGCTGGAGAAGGGAGCTTTCGCCTGCATCACCCACTCCGGCCCCATCGAGAAACTGCCGGATGCCTATAAAACGATTCTAAAGTGGATCGAGGAAAATGGTTACAAGATCGCCAGCCCCATCCGGGAAGTCTACCACAAAGGAGTCGGAGAGGTAGGGGGAATCCCACAAGATGTTCTCATCGAGATTCAATGCCCTGTAAGGAAATGATTGCCCATTTCCCGTCCCGCTCCCCTGTTAAGGGAGTGGCGAAGTCGCCAAGAAAGGGATTGGCCATGGTTTATTCGACATCGATTCTTTTCGCCGTAAGGCATTTTGATTTTTTGAGAGGAGGGCTTAGTTTCAATAACCCCGCTGGTGCGGAAGGGGAAAAATCATGCGGGAGAAAAAGATCTACGGCCTGCGAAAGGGGGTGGTGTTTCCTTAATAGGGATTAATAGGAATAGAACTGAAAAAGCTTTTGCGTTTATGATTAATTGTTCTTCATTTACTGCCCATATTCGAAGCTCTTAAAATTCTGGAAGGAGGGTAAAAAATGGCTGAATTGAAGGTTGACCCTGGCAAAATGCCGGATTGGGGACGAGCAGACCTTCCCGCCCCCCCAGCATTTACTTTTAAGAATATCCTTACGGTCGTCGGCCCCGGGACCATTGCTCTCTCCATGTCCATAGGAAGCGGCGAGTGGCTGATGGGTCCGGCAACAATAGTGCAGTTTGGGCCGGCCCTCCTGTGGATCACTACAGTGGCCGTATTCACCCAGCTCATTTTCAACCAAGAGTGTGCCCGCTACGTGATGTATACCGGGGAGACTGCCTTCTCCGGGTTCATGAGGACCAAGCCAGGCCCGAGGTTCTGGGGCTGGTTTTATGTAATTATTGGAGCATTGCAACAAGGCTGGCCAGGATGGGCCGCGGCTTCGGCTGCCGCCATCTTCTCCGCCGTAATGGGGCATATTCCCGGAGCCGGTGATAAAGGGGCTATGCTGGCCTGGGGATACGTTAGCTTTGCAGCCTGCGCTGTTGTCTTGCTCTTCGGCGGGACAGTCGAACGGGGGCTGGAAAAGATCTCCACCTTCATCGTTCTGTGGATTTTCGCCTTCCTCCTGGCCTTCAATCTGATCTTCGTGCCTTTTAGCGTCTGGTGGGACCTATTCAAAGGGCTCTTTCAATTTGGCGTGGTTCCTAAGGGTGTGGACTGGTTCCTCCTGGGAGCCTTTGCCGCTTATTCGGGGGCTGGAGGCATTGGAAATATCTATACATTGAGCTGGCTGCGGGATAAAGGTTTTGGCATGGGTAGCATCGTGGGAGCCATTCCCAGCGCATTCGGCGGGAAAGAAATTCGCCTCTCCAAAATCGGCAGTATTTTTGACCCCGCCAAAGAGAGCAATATGAGGTCCTGGAGGATTTGGTGGAAATACCTCTGGATGGACCAAGGGGTTATCTGGGGAGTGGGTTGCATCCTCGGCATGTACTTCTGCGTCCTCCTCGCCTACGGCATAATTCCTGCTGCAACAAAAATCACCGGGATAGCGAGCGGGGCTTACCAGGCTGAATATATGATGAAATTCTGGAAGCCCTTGTGGTTCCTCTCGCTCTTCACCGGGTTCTGGATTCTCTGGGGCACGCAGCTGGCGGTGGTAGATGGATACGTTCGAACAGTCACTGACATCGTATGGTCCTCCACCAAAAAGCCCCATACTTGGAAGGCTGGGCAGAGGATCATCTATTATATCGCCTTGTTGAGTTTCGTAGGCTGGGGATGTATCGCTATCAACCTGGCCCAACCCTTGATGCTCATCATGATCGGGGCGAACGTTGCCGGGCTTGTATTTGTGGTGTCGGGCATCCATATCCTGGTGGTCAACTACAAGCACCTGCCCAAGGAACTTCATCCTCCAATCTGGAGGGCGATCGTTCTGATCGGCTTCGTGATCTTTTACGGGTGGTTTGTGATCATGGCATATGGAAAGGTTTTGGGGTGGATTAAATAGGCCTGAGTACCTGGCGATGGAAAAAGGGGGCTTCGGCCCCCTTTTTTTATGCGGTAATCCACTTGCGCTTATGGGAAAGGAAATCTACCAGGAGGTACTGGCCCAGATTATTGGGGGTAGTGTAGAAAGCGCGTCCCCGGTTGACCTTGGAGACCTGCTGGACAAACTGCAGCAGGGGAGCGTCCTGCCCGAGCATGAAGATGTTCAGGTTGATCCCGCGAGAAGCGCATTTCTTGAACTCCAGGAGGGTCTTGGCCAGTGTCTTGGGGTGAGGAGGAAACTGGAAGAAGACCCTGCCGCCCTCCAGATGGGCGGTGGGCTCGCCATCTGAAACCAAGATGATCTGCTTATTGGGGGCGTGCTCCCGGCTGAGGAAAGATTTGGCCAGGATGAGCCCTTCTTCCATGTTGGTGTAGGGGTTGTCCAGGTCCCAATTGAGACAGGGGAGATCCTGGCCTTTCAGGAGCCTGGCGTAGGAAGAAAAGCCCACCAGTAGCAGGCGGTCCTGGGGAAAATGGGTCTGGATAAGGGTATGGAGGGCTAAGGCCACTTTTTTGGCGGCGAAAAATTTCTCGTCCCGGGCCATGGAGCCGCTCATGTCCAGCATGAGAACAATGGCCGAACGGGCATGCCTTTCTGTTTGATAGACCTCAAAATCATCGGGACGAAGGTCCAGGAGGCGGCCGCTCTTGGGCCGGGGTGAGGAAAAGGCTTGCCGCCCGAGAGTGTTCATCAGCGTGCGGCTCAGGTTGAGGTGAAAAGGGTCGCCGAACTGGTAAGGCTTGCTTTCCTCCAGGAGGAGATTTATTCCGTTGCCTCGGAAATGCGTTTCGTGGTTTCCCAGGGCATCCCGGGTCAGGGAAACAAAAATATCCTGCAACGCTCTCTGCCCGATCTTGCGCATTCCCTTGGGGGTGAGCACATACTTGGCCCCCAGCTTCTCGATGTAGCCTTCGACCTCCAGGAGGCGGGGAATGGCTTTGAGGTTATTCCAGAGCTGGTAGCTCTGTTCCCCTAACAGTTCCTGTATTTCTTGAGCGTTGATTTTCTCGAGGTCAAGTCCCCAGGAAGCACGGCGTAACTCATGTTCCAGCTTCTCCAGGCGTTTCAGCTCCTCCACAGCTGAGGCATCCGAGGAAGACGCGCATTTCTGGAGCTTCTGCTTCAGGCGACGCACCTCTTCCAGAAAATCCTGGATCCCCTGGAGCCCCGACGATTCTTCATCCCCTTTTAGGCCTTGCTGTTTCAACAGATCAAGAGATTTGCCGATGTCATTCTCACGGAGAAGAAGATCGGAGAGGTTCTTGAGGATTTCATCGGCCTCCGTTCCTTTGGAAAAAACGGGTTCCTTGCCGCAAAAATAACGATATCCAATCATGTTAATGACAAAAAAGTATCCTTGTGAGTGTCAGTGTCAGATTTTAAATATTTCTTCACTCACCCTGTCACTCACATCGTTTTTCCTTGTAGGATAGCACAACGCAGGCCAAAGAGCAAGGGATTTACCATCTTCACCCTCGCCCTCTCCCCCGGAGGGGAAAGAGCGATAAGCAGGAGGGTTTATTCATAGAAATTTCCGATAGCGGCCGAGGAATTCCAGCTTTCGGGATTTTTCCGCAGCTGGTCGGCCCGGTAAATAACTTCCAGGGTAATCGGAGCGATCTGATAAGAAGGTAGGTCCTGGAGGCTGACGAAGCGGGCATCCTGGGCATCAGAATCTGACCTTAACTCACCGGCTTTGCATCGGCAGAGGAAATCCACCAGGACGTAGTGGTAAGCCACCCGACCATCCGGGTCTCGAAAGATTCGGTCGAGAACTTTGGCCAAGGTTAAAACCTCCACTTCCAGATGAGTCTCTTCGAGGATCTCCCGTCTCACGGCCTCTTCTAAAGTCTCACCCACGCACACGGCCCCACCCGGAATGGACCATTGACCGAGGCTCGGCTCCATCCCCCTTTTGATCAGCAGAACCCGATCCTCATGGAAGATAATCCCTCCGACTCCGATGATTGGCCGATCAGGATATTTACGTTTCATCAAAGGTCCTCTGTCAGTGACCCCTAAGTCTTCTTTGACGGGCCTGTCTATGCTCAAGGGTTTGCCCCTATCCCCCGCTCATTTGAAGAACAAGGTATTCTTGACGGGATTCTTTCCGTCAAGGATAATGGGCAGCCCTTCTCCCCTCCAGAAGGACTCTTTTGCTATCCTCATGGCCTGTATATGTAGATGCGGTTGGCTTGTCCAGCCAGAATTGCCCACCTTTGCAAGGGGATCGCCTTTCTTGACCTGATCTCCCACTTTCACCATTATGCTCCCTTTCTGCAGATGGCCCATAAGGACATAGAAGTTTCCTGACTTGATGAGGATGTGGTTTCCCACGTTGTAGGGGGCTTGGCCGCTCCACGGTATCTCATTGGGCCATTTGTCAACGACATCCGATACCTCACCATCACAGGGACTGTAGACTGCTTCATTGAAGACGACGTATCTTTCATTTTGGCGCGGCAGTATTCCGTTAGCATCGGTGCCCCACATGCTCAGTTTCGTCAGGTCAACGGCGTATTTCATGGAACGGTTTATCCTGCTGCGCGAATGAGTCGATGAGCCGTAGTGATAGTTCATGAGAAAGCTTTCCCTCCCATTGCCCCCTTCAAACACCGCATAGACGCCATTCTTGAAAGGCAATGAAAGATTCACCGATGGTTCATCATAAATGTGCGATCGAATAGCACCCACGATGAGGTAGATTAGCACTATTGAAACAAGTACGGCCGCGCCTCTTCCAATCCATCCCCAAAAGCCTGCCTCAACGAAGGATGGCAGCCCTCCTATCTTCAGAAACGATCGAATAGCCACGACTATTGAGAGGGCTACAATGGCGTACCTCAAATAGAAACTGGCAAACACCCAGCTGCCCAGGAGAAAAACGAATACAGTGTATGAGGCGAGCACTAAGACCTGCAAACCCCAGCCCGTCACACTGGTGTAGCTTCTTCGCCATGTCCATAAAGCGAGGGCGAGGGGAACGAGAAGATGGATTACTACGACAAGGGCTAACGCCTGAAAATGGGTGAAGCGCATTCTATACTCCTATCGATATTCTGGGCTAACGTGCTCGCGGCTGAGCTGCGGGCCGAAGGCCCGTCTGCTCCCGTCCCGCTGAGCGCGATTCGCCCGCCGCGGGCGAAGAACGCGCTGCCCTCAGACGCGAGTTCCTTTCTCCCGACCACCTGAGGTCGGAAGGAAGGACCAAGCTAACCGGCGCGCAATTTTTTCGCACGTCCGGTTGCGCGGCCGGTAGATTTTCGTGCAATTTCTATAAGCGAGCGTAGGGCATCATTTACAGCGTCTTCGGTTGGAAATGCTTTGGCCACATCCGGGCTAAGGAGAACCAAATTCGTTCCCCTTCGGTATGATTCGAAATATTTGCCGCGAATACCCGGACCAAGGTCGTGACGCTGATATTCCGGACGCAGTTCATCTGATTTACCCTTCTTCATAGATTTTCCTTTCCTTGTGGGTCATAAGACGCGCACTGATAATCCTCGTCTTGTTTCCACGGTCTGCATGTGAGACAACGAGGAGACTTTTTTGAGTTGACACTCCAAAAGTAATGTATCGCTCTTCATCCTCAGAGTGATCAGGATCGGCAAAGGTTATAGCCAATGGATCCCCAAAAACGGTTGCTGCTTCCTGAAAAGTCACCCCGTGCTTTTGTTTGTTACTGTCCGCCTTTCTCGGATCCCATTCAAATTCCATTATATAGCTTCCCTAAATTTTACCAATTTGTAGGGTCTAACGGGGGCGCGGCTGAGCTGCGGGCCGAAAGCCAGTCTGTTCCACTCCCGCTCAGAGGGATTCACCCGCCGCAGGCGAAGTCCACGCTGCGCCTCAGACGCAAGCACGTTCCTCACGACCGCCTGCGGTCGGGAGGAACGACAAAGATCAGCCGGCGCCGTTCTAACGGCGCCGGCTGCAGCGATTTGTTCGCCTTCCGATCTTCTTCTTCAGCTCTGCCATTCCAATAGTCGGCGCATCTTTTTCCGCTTCTTTGGCTTCTCGAAGACACCGAAGATCCTGATAATCCTCAAGTTCCTCTTGAATCCTTATGAATTCCTTATAGGGTAAAACAGCATACTCCTTCTTCCCGTCCTTCTTAATGATCTGGGCATGTAAAGTAGCCATGGTATGAACCTCCATTCAGCGGTACGCTTCGCGCCGATGCCGGATCCGATAGATGATGATCGTTTCCTCTTCAATCTCAAACAATACCCTATAATCTCCGATACGCAAGCGATACTCAGGGGTAAAATTGGTGAGCCGCTTGACATCTCCTTTCAAATCATTGCTCATTTCCTCAATTCGCGCAAGGACCCGGGCTTGGATGCGCGAAGGCAGACCTTCGATGTCTCTTACCGCTTTCGGTTTGAACTGGATATCATATTTCATAATTTGGTTCGGGTTTCCGTTTCCTCTTTATGCGAACGTGCTCGCGGCTGAGCTGCGGCCGAAGGCCGTCTGCTCCAGTCCCGCTGCGCCTCAGCGTCGGCGTTATTCGCGATCCGTTAAGCTCAAGACTTGAGCATCTTAAGGATATGCTTGGCAAGGCTATCCTTAATTTCGTTGTGTCTTGGGACGGGCTGAGCCATCTTTGTGATTGGATTTTGATACCAGTCGTGTCTCTTGCCGTGTCGAATAAGGATGCAGTCCATCTCCCCGATTCGCTTGATGAGCTCCGTGCGCTTCATCCGACTACGAGCTCCCCAACATGGTGGACACAGGGTATCCTGCCGCTCGTCAGTTCCTCATAGATGTCTTTCAGGTTCTCTTCGAGCTCTTCTAAAGTCTCCCCTTGACTTCTGTAGTCTGGGAAATCTTCAAGCCAGCCGATCCACATGTCGTCTTCCTGGTAGTAGACAAATTTTTTCTTTTCCATTTCCAATCATCTCCTTTGAAGCTTAACGTGCTCGCGGCTGAGCTGCGGCCGAAGGCCGTCTGCTCCAGACTCGCTGCGCGGGATTCGCCCGCCGCAGGCGTAGAACACGCTGTCCTCAGACGCGAGCACGTTTCTCACGACCGCCTGCGGTCGGGAGGAACGCCAGAGCTGAGCTGCACCGCCGCATCGGATCAGCCCTCACAGTACTTTGCCACCCGCAGTCGACCGTGCCAAAGCGTGGTCTAAGGTGACAGCTCCGGTGATTTGTTATAGCTTCATCCCTCGCAATTGAACCCATCCGTCTATTCTTTAGAGAATTTCTTCTCATTCAATTGAATGCTGAATACCTCTACTATGCCGCGACACATTGTAAATGAAACGAATACTGCTGCGATTCTTGTTGTGTTGGTTCCATCAACCACAGCTGGGGCCAAAATAGTGAGGATTGCCAATGCGAGTATGTAAATTCCTGCAGAAATGTACAATGCTGCTTTGAACTCTGACATTTTGCTTTCTACAACGTCTCTGTGAAGGAGACAATAGATGATGTTGATTGAATACCCCATCAGATACAGCACCAACTTTCCAATTGGCATGGCTGCCTTGCCTAGTATGGATTCTGCAAGGCCCACGGCTACCAAAGGCAGTACGTACAAACTTAGGATGAAGGTCAGGATAGTTCCCACAGTCTTGCGACGAGAAAGAAAATCTACCAATAGGTCTGCGATGGTAAGCGTAGTTGCCACACTCACATATATGATGACAGCCAATGTGATCCAGTTCGGCACCGCAAGGTAGCGGGTAAAGGATAACCATAGTGGTATTAAGGCCAGCATTGCCGAGCCAAAGAGCCACAGTTGGAGTTGATACTTTTTGAGACGCCACGCTTCTTTATGGTTCATTTTGATTTCGTCATGGGAACGATATCACCCCTTGTGCTCGAAATCAACCATCCTTATGGAGCCATAACGTGCTCGCGGCTGAGCTGCGGCGGAAGGCGGTCTGCTCCAGTCCCGCTGCGGCGGGATTCGCCCGCCGCAGGCCTAGAACACGCTACCCTCAGACGCGAGCACGTTCCTCACGACCGCCTGCGGTCGGGAGGAACGCGATGCATCAGCCGCACGGGGTAACCAACAAATGCAGAAACCGACCCAGTTTATCCCGCGTCGGCTGGATGCTTTTGTTGGGAGGTCTTTTTGTTTGTTTAATTCTTTCTTTACCTAATTTTTGCCAATCAGCCAGTGCTATTTTGATGCCCATAGACAGTAAATGTGACATAAGGCGGATGCCCCTCTGGGGGGATGGTAGAAGGATCATGTATGAGTTCTACGCTGGCACATTGCTCATGGTGGTGAATGATATCCGAGTCAAAAATATCTCGGTATTCGACACGAGACCACACCAGTATTCTTGTTTCATTCCGCCATTTTTGCATCATTGTTTCCAATGGGACAGAAATAAATCCTGTTTGAGCGGTCGCCCGTGGCCCCATGACTGTAGGTCTTCTCTCATTGGACGGGGCAAAGATGATTTGTTGTTCTTCATTTACGGGGAGGGTTTTAATTTCTATCCAGTTACAAACATCAATACCAGGGGTAAGGCCAACGTTTTCCCACGTTACCCAGAAAACATATTCTCGAATTGCGCCATTCCAACTGTTAATGCCTTGATTGAATCCTTTTCCAAATATGAAGGCGCGCAATTGTCGCTTTGCAGTTTCTTCCGAGCTTCTAACCAGGTTTCGTGTAGCAGCCCAGAGATAAGCGGTGAAGACGGCAAGGGCAGTAGTGACAATGGCAAGCCAAATGGTGGAGTACGTCAGCCACCATTCTTGCGTCGCCTTTTCACGGCGATCATATGCTTTATGATTGGTCTCTTCCTTGCTTGTTGGAGCGGGAATAGTCTTGACAGTAAGAGGGGCAGTTTGCTTCGTGTCACGCTGATCGTGATCAGCTATTTGATTACTTTTTCCGGATTTTTCTTCTACATGCTTACTGCCTTTGAATGGACTTGGGGCTGGGCTCTGTGAATGTACGAGTGCACTCCATATTAGTACAAACACAACAAGAATAATTTGCAGGAGGTTTTTCATGGTTTTATTTTCTTTATGCAGTTATTCATTATTGACTCCCAACGTGCTCGCGGCTGAGCTGCGGCCGAAGGCCGTCTGCTCCAGCAGCGTGTTCGCCCGCCGCAGGCGTAGAACACGCTGCGCCTCAGACGCGAGCACGTTCCTCACGACCGCCTGCGGTCGGGAGGAACGATCTGCATAACCTGCGCGGGCAGCCAGTCATGCAAAAAGTCAACAGCGATTATTCCGCGTCAGGTTGATGCTGTTGTTAAGTGCAGCCTTCCTCATTCTCTCTTCGATGCTGAGATAACCTGATCTTCGGTAAAGGTAACGATGTCTCCTGCTTTCACATCATCAAGCTTTCCGCCTGGAGGTTCGATCCCGAGAACTGTACCTTTGAACTTGCCTTCTGATTCCTTCTGAATGTTTTTCACTATGACGGAGTAATCCCCACTGTGAAGAATCACATTTTCGGACGCCTCGATTGGGAAGTCGATAAATATTTTGCCAGGCTTGTATGTAGCAACTTTGAAAATCCCGAGACCTTGAGTACGGTTTTTAAAGTTAGGCATTATTATCTCCTTTCTCACTTAACATTAAGCTGAGCCGCGCGGCCAAGGATCTTCGGATTTAACATGGCCAACCTCCACCGCGTCGGCTCCAGCGGGGGTTATGCGTTGTCTATCTCTTCTGGACCTTTAGGAAAAAGGTAAGACCAAAGCACCTCTCCAACCCCTTTGAAGTCTTTTGTTTCTTGCATTATTGTGTGATCAAAACGTGACGCAAAACCTGCAATATATCCTAGAATTAGTTCCATTTTGTTCTTCAAGGTGTCCAATGGACCAGCACTCAAAGACAAACCAAAAGCACCACAAACAGGATTAGGAGAAGATAGTTGGTCAACGGTATGCAAGCGCTTTGCAACATGAATGGGTTCCCCAACAATACTCCATTCTGAATATCCCTTGCCGACGAGATGAAAGACATTCACTTTTCCGTAAGAAAGACCGATTCTGTATCTATATTTGGGCTGAAGTTCATATGCTAAGTCATGGAGAGAATCCATGATTTGCCCCATAAATAAGATCTGGTGTGGGTTCTCATTTTCCTCTATTTCTGGAAGAACGAACATTACTTCATCGCCGATCATTTTATCTACCAGAGCTGATTTTTCATACAAGATATCTATCGTTCCTACCAAGAATGGTCGGAGATAATCAGCGATTTGGTGTGGGGGCTTACCTTTTACAGCAGAACTATATCCTGCTAGGTCGATGAAGCCCACATAGGCAGTGATATTAGCATTGCCGTATGTTTGGAGGAAGTCAGGAGAGGCCACGTTGTCCTCCAGACCCTTCCTTATAATTTGTGGGCACGACTGCAATTGTTTTTCACCGACCCTATGCAAGAGATACTGAAACTGTTCTGGTTTGCCGATATACAATGGACTACCCTCCGTAGGTCAGGACGCATAACATGCTCGCGGCTGAGCTGCGGCCGAAGGCCCGTCTGCTCCAGTCCCGCTGCAGCGGGATTCGCCCGCCGCAGGCGAAGTCCACGCTGCCCTCAGACGCGAGGCCGTTCCTCCCGACGGTCTGCCGTCGAGAGGAGATTTTTTAGAAAATTATTTTAATAACTCTCTAATTTTATAAAGAAAAAACCGATTCGTCAAGGCTTTGGGGGGGAAATGACAGTGGAAATGGAAATAATATTCCGCTATAATTTCCAAAAATTTATTATTAACTGGATAAATCATGGGGTTCAATTGCAAACCTTCTTAAGGTACGCCTTTCTTTTCTTTTTCCTTTTAACTCTTTGCCTCCCGGAGCTCTGGGCGCAGGAGGGGAAGAAATCTCTTTTACCGCTGACCATCAAAGGCAAAACCATAAAGGTCGAAATGGCCCGCACGGAGAGGGAACAAGAAAAGGGACTCATGTTTCGGGAACGGTTGGGAAAAGACGAAGGGATGCTTTTCGTCTATGGAGAAGAAGAAACGCTCTCTTTCTGGATGAAAAATACTCGCATTCCCCTCTCCATCGCTTTCATCGATAAAAAGGGGAAGATCGTAGACATCCAGGACATGGAGCCTTTCAGCCTGCAGACACATGCTTCGTCCTCTCCAGCCAAATACGCCCTGGAGACGAATCAGGGATGGTTTAGAAGGAATGGAATCCATGTGGGGGACTCTGTAAATCTCCCGCCGGGACTGAAGAAATAAGAACGCTATGGGCACAGCGCTAAGCGCTTAGCGATTCTTTTTTTCAAATCTTCCCCCTTTCCCGGGCGATCTGCTGGTACGTATCGCGGGGCGTGGCGGGGGGAACGTAAAGCTCTTGGGGTGGCTTCCGGCCCAAGGAGAGCGCCTTCGTTGGGCAGGTGGTCACGCATAACCCGCAGCCCACGCAGCGCTTCAGGTCAATGGTCGCTCGGTCCTCTTCCATGAAGATCGCTTCCATCTGGCATCTTTCCAAACAAGTCTCGCAGCCGGCGCAGAGGGTTTCATCCACTTGGGCAAAGTAATTGGACTTTACCAGGCTGCTGGGTTGGGGGTGAAGTTTGATGGCCTTGAGCATTCCACAACAACACGCGCAGCAACTGCACATCCCACCCACTTTCTGGGCATTGGCTGGGCTGGGTACCAAGCCGGCTTCTTCATTCTTCGCCAAGACGCTCAGCGCTTCTTCTTGGGTCACTTTCCGGCCCAGCCCATTTTCGACGTAGTATTCCCCCATGGCTCCAAAGGCAAAGCAGGTTTCCCTGGGCTTGCTGCAGGGATGCCCAAGCAGGCTGCTCTTCTTCCGGCAGATGCAGTCGGCCAAAACGATCGTCTTCTGCGATTCGATGATTTTCCTAAGTTCATCATAAGGCTGGATTTCCATGGCTGCATCCAAACTCTCCTTAACAGGCACGACCCGGAGCTGGGGGGTTTGCAGGCCGATCATTCCCCTGCCAAAAGACTCTTCCATATACTCATCAAAAATTTCGGCCATCTCCCGGTCGAGGTTCTTTAGCTGGAATTCGAGAATTCCTATGACAAACATCGCAGCCATGTAATGGTAGACCCCATTAAACCGGACCCGGAGAATGAGCCCTTTTTGGGACATGCGGGAAAGAAGGTCCAAGACCGCCTCGGGGTTCCGGCCGAGGCGCTTTGCGACCTGCTCTGCGGTCTCCGGAACCAGCTTCAATTGGCAGGCCATCTCCGCCTCCTCCTCCGTAAAAAGCTTCCGCAGAATCTTCAGCTCCACCCCACTCTGCGTCTTGGGATAGCCCGTGGGCAAGGAGTCCAGATGTTCTCGCAACTTTTCATAGATCCCCTCAGCCATGGTTTGCTCCTTTGGCGAATCTCTTTCAGCTTTTCTTCGATTCTCCCGCTTCTTCGATCACCAGGTGGTCCAGGTTTCTGAATTTATGGAAGTCCTCCGCCCGGTCCACATAACGATCCCGGATCTCCCGCGCCGCATCGAGACGGCGAAAAAATATATTCAGGATCTTTGGATCAAAGAAAGAACCCTGCCCCTCACCCAGAATGCACAAAACTTCTTCCTCCACCAGGGCCTCTTTATAAATCCGCTTCGAGGACAGGGCATCGAAAACATCCGCCAGGAGGGTAATCCGGCCTTCGATGGGAATCTCTTCTCCCCTGAGGCCGCGGGGATATCCCGTTCCATCAAATTTTTCGTGATGGGTGAGGGCGACGACACGGGATTGCTTGAGCACGGGGGCCTCCGAACCTTTGAGGATGTTCCCCCCAATGACCGTGTGATACTCCATGATTCGCCGCTCTTCCGCTGTCAGTCGTCCGGGCTTTTGCAGAATGGCATCGGGGATTCCCAATTTCCCCACGTCGTGCATGAGGCTGCACCAGAGCATCCCATTCACGTCCTCCGCAGGCCATCCCAGGCCTTCTGCGATCAGCGCGCAGTAACGGCTCATGCGCTTGATATGATTGGCCGTCTCTTTATCCCGGTACTCCGCGGCCACCCCTAGGCGGAAGAGGGTATCTAGATGGGCTTGTTTCAGGTCTTCGGTAAGCTCGGCATTTTCAATAGCTACCGCGGCCTGAGAGGCGAGAGAGGAGGCGAACTTCTCATACTCGGGGAGGAAAGGAACCACCCTTCCATCTCTCAAGGCGTTGATCAATTGCAAAACCCCGACCACCTCATCGTCCCGGTTGAGCATGGGGATAACCATCATGGACTGAGAGATATATTCAGCCCGCTCATCCCAGGCAGGATTATAGCGGTAGGAAGCTTCCCGGGGAATCTCCTTCACATTTGGGATATTCAGGATTCTTTTGGTCAGCGCCGCGTACCCGGCGATGGATTCCCTGGAGATGGGCATCTCGAAGGCCTGGTACATTCGCCGCATCGATTCCTCGCCTAACCGATCGCTCAAGGACTGGCATTGGCTCACCTTGAAGGTCAGCCTGTGATCCTTCACCAGATAAAGCGTTCCCGCATCGGCCTGGGTCAGACGCCGGGCTTCTTTGAGAATCAGGCCTAAGAGCTTCTCCAGGTCATGCACGCTGGAGAGGGCAATCCCCAGGTTCAACAGTTTCTCAAAGTCTTCGGCGATCGATGAACGGTCCATGGCTGAGACATTTCCTTGACCGCGACCTAAAGGTTGCGGATCATTAACTTAAAAAAGATGCTCTGGCATATTGCCAAATGAAAATTGCAAATTGCCAACGTCTAAATTTAAACTACAAAATTTACCCATTTTTCATTTTGCATTTTACATTGGAAAGCAGTTCAATATGGCTGATTATAGACCGCTCCTGGGCCGAAGGCAAGAAAGATTGGCATCCGCGCGGGAAATTGATTTCTGTTTGACAGCTCCTGGGAATCATCCTATATTGAGGTGCAGGGAGGATCTTTTGAGCAGGCCGAAAGAAAAAGGAAAGAACCCTTTGCGGGTCCAGGTCATCAGCGCGCACCCGGATGATGTAGACTTCGGCTGCGGCGGAACATTGGCCACGTGGGCCCAGGAGGGAGCGGAGATTGTTTATACGATCTGCACCAGCGGAGAGAAAGGGACGGATGATCCGGCCATGACCCACCTGGCGTTGGCCCGGACGCGCGAGAAAGAACAACGCGCCGCCGCCGCCGTCATCGGGGCTAAGGAGGTCATTTTTTTGCGCAAACCCGATGGCGAGCTGCAATACTCGCTGGAGTTTCGCGGTGAACTGGTCCGCGTGATCCGCCAATACCAGCCGGACGTTCTCTTTACCCACGACCCGGCCAATCGCGCCTTTGATAACCAATACCTCTTCCATGCGGACCACCGCGTGGTCGGTGAGCTGGCCTTCGACGCGGCCTATCCCGCAGCCCTCAACCGGAATTTTTTCCCAGGTCACCTGGCTGAAGGGTTTACCCCCCATGCGGTCTCCGAGTTATACTTCTTCGCCACCGCCCAGCCCGACACCTGGGTGGACATTGAACCCACCCTGGAGCTGAAGATCAAGGCCCTGCGGTGCCATATCAGCCAGATTAAAAATCCGAAAGTCATGGAAGAATTGGTGCGCACATGGTTTGGTACCTGGGGCCGGGAGAGAGGCTTGGCCTACGCCGAACGCTTCCGGCGCCTACAAATCTTCCATGATCCGGGCCAGCGCCTGCAGCAGCTGAAGAGGTCTTTGCGATAAGCTAAAGAATTAGAATACTGGAGTCAGAGTCCAGAAGAATTGATATTTTCCTATTTCTCCTGACTCCTGATCCCGCTCTTCGCAGGGCTGGCTTCTGTATTCTTCTGAATTTCGATATGCGGATTTGGAATTTATTTTTTGGCTGTGTGCTCGGCGGCGAATCGGTATGGTTTCCTTATTGAGCGCCCATGGATCGGTGGAGCTTTAAAGATAAATTTCTCCTGCATATGATCCCGCAATTCTACTCCCTGGTGCTTCGCTTTCTCGCTTTCACCATCCGCAAAGAGGTTCTTTTTTCGGACCGACCCCAAAAATTTTGGGATCAGGGGCAGCCGATCATTGCTGCTTTCTGGCATCAAAGGCTTCTCATGATGCCTTTCCTCCCCCGGCGGGGCAAAGTGGGAATGCTGATCAGTCAGCACCGGGATGGCGAATTTATCGCGCGGGCCGTGAAGCTCTTCGGGGTGGATGCCATTCGCGGTTCTACAACCCGAGGGGGGTTCTCCGCCCTGCGGGGGATGATCCGCTTCTTCCAAACGGGGGCGAACATCGCCATCACTCCGGACGGTCCCCAGGGCCCTAAGCACATCGTCCAAAGCGGAGTTGTGGAGCTCGCCCGTCAGACCGGCGCTCCGATCCTCCCCGTCACGTACAGCGCTTCCCGCCAAAAGGTATTCGCCAGCTGGGACAACTTCATCCTTCCCCTGCCTTTTTGCAGAGTCGCCTATGTATGGGGGGAGCCCCTGTTCGTTTCCCGGGACATCGGCAAAGAGGAGTTGGAAGAGAAGCGTCTTCTCTTGCAGGAACGGCTACGGCAAATCACCGAGGAAGCCGACCGGATCTTTTGGAAAGAATTCTGAGGAACCTGAATCCCCTTGTATTTTTTATCCACCCTCTTCAAAAAATTCCAGCGCGATAACTCCTTATTCTTAGCCCGGGGGTTAGCCTTCGATGTCGTGGTCTGCCTGATCCCGGCCGCCTTCCTCCTCTCCGTTCTTTTCGGCTTTCTTTTCGAATCTCCCCGGGAGAGCATTCGATACCTGACCCCCTACCTGAAGCCCTTGATCCCCTTTTCCAGCCAGGAAGTTCTGCTCAACCTCTTTTCCATCGTTAAAGCGAAAAAGGTCCTGGGCTTTGTGGGCATCGTCGGGTTGCTCTGGACGCTGAGCCGGGTCTTTGGCTCCATCCGCACGGTTCTGGATCAAGTCTTTCAGGTGAAAGCAGGGCGGGGAATTCTGCGCGGGAAGCTTTTTGACTTGAAGATGATGTTCCTGAGCAGTCTTTTCTTCCTGGCCACGGTTTTGGTTACCTCGCTCTTTTCGCTCTTACGAAGAGTCGGGGCGAATATCCTGGGGATGAAATTTTTTTACCTGGGAGTGCGCGGGGAGTTGATCAGCATTCTTTTGGCTTTCTTCTTCACGGTCTGCCTGTTTTTTTGTCTCTATAAGTTTGTCCCTTACCGAAGAATCCGGGCGGGGACAGCCCTCTACGCAGCCTTCGGGGCCAGCGTCCTCTGGGAAATCGCCAAGCATGGGTTCCGCCTCTACCTCTTTAAAGTCGCCGCCCTCAGCCAGGTCTACGGTTCCTTTGGTCTCCTTTTTGCCCTGATTCTCTGGGTCTACTATTCCTGCATCGTCTTCATCCTGGGAGCGGAGATGGGTTGGGTGAGGGAGAAGAAAAGAAGGCTATAATTCAGACAGATAAAAAGATAGGCTCAGCAGGAGGCCGGTGGAAAGGTGAGTCAGGATGGTCAGCGCCTGGACCGGCCTTAGTTTGGGTGAGTGGTCGTATTCCCGTAAAGTGACCAGGACACCCTTCAAGCTGAGGGGAATGGTGCCGAAGGTGATTAAAGAAATCTTCGGGAGGATGCCCATCAGAACGCCCAGAGCTACCGAGGCATAAACCGCCGAGACGAGGAGCACAAAGACTTTCGCCGCCTTCTTTTTCCCCAAACGTACCACCCAATGGTTTTTGCCCACCGCCCGGTCTGCCTCTTGATCTGGAAATTGATTGATGAAAAGAACGTTGGTAATCAGGAATCCCACGGGAATTCCGGCCATCAAAGCCCCGGAACTGATCTCTTGAGCTTGAACATAGTAGGTGCCGACGACGACCAAAGGGCCAAAACAAAGGCCTGTCAAGAGTTCGCCCAGGCCACGGGAAGCCAATCTCACGCCCGGCTCGACGTAGAAGTAAGCCGTTCCCACACCGATTAAGCCCATGGGGATGATCCACCACCCTTTCCTGAAAGCCAGGAAAAGACCGATGCCGATTCCCAGCAAGAGGGCGCTGAAGCCAAATCGGTAGACCGCCTTGGCGTCCAACCGGCCATCAACGAGGAAGGGACTTCCCCCGTCAAAAGGTCTGTTGGCCTCCCGGTTCAGCAGGTCATTCCCGCTTTGATAATCGAAATAATCGTTGAGCGTGTTGGTCGCTGCATGCAGCGCCAGCACGCCGATCAAGGTGAGGATCAAATAAAAAAGGTCAAAGGAGCGTGTTTCATGCCACGCCATCATCGCACCCAGGATCACGGGCACGCAGGAAGCCGTAAAGAAAGGAGCCCGGAGTTCAATCAGCCAAAGTTTTATCGAAAATTTTTGCGCTTTCATATTTCCAGGTCCCTAACTTTTTTATTATTTTACCCTAAACCCGACGCGAGTCAACAGCTAAGAGAGGGCCCCCTTTGCTTTGGTTTTTGACCCATAAATCCGTAGCGATCCGTAATGAGAGACCGCCCTTCCACTCGGACCCCGATCCCCTGGCGATGAGACGGGCGGCCCGGGGCAGCCCCGAAGTCAGGCCGGGGGTTTAGGATCGTCTTTTTCTTCATGATCTAAATCTTTTACTCTCATTTCCCATTCCTCTATTGCAGGTTTAACGATTTCGAATTCAACCTCTGTTATGGCCATAAGAGTTTTATCGTCAATTCCCATTTCTTTTTGTCTTTTCCTAAATTCTTTAAAATAATTGTTGGCATTGCTTTCTCCCAAAGCAATGGCTTCGCTAAATTCAGGATTCCCCCCTTGCTTTAGCACTTTTATCATACTGGCGAAGAAATTCCAGGCTTTAAAATAAGCTCCCAGATAAAACGGTTCGGTGGCGGTATTTCTTTGTTTATTTTCCTGGATTACCGAAGAAATCCCTTCAGAACCTTTATTCAAATCAACCCCTGCTTTAAGCGTTACCTCGAAAATAGCCGCATCTCCCCTTAGAATCTCTGACCTTACCTCATCCTTTATAACTTCTTTTATAACTTCTTTTTCTGCGGTAGCTTTTACTCCCGCCTTCTCCCCCCAGGGCATTTCTCTTTCCCCAAAAAATATGGATAAAACTGTTTTCTTGCGAAAGCCCATCGTTTTTTCGCCGGATTGGAATACGATTCCATTTTTGTCCCCTTTGATAAATTCGCCTTTATAAGATCTGCCGTCTATCAAATAAATGGTGTCTGCGAAAACGGAACTACTCATGAAATGAAGACTGAAAACAAAAAATAATAATTTAAGATATTTCATATTTCCCCCCTGGGAAACAAATTCGCTCCAAGATTTTCACCCCGCGCGCTGAAAAAGGGAAATCCCCCTCATCTCTATCACCTCCCCCTATCAGGGGGAGAAGGAAGGGTGAGAACGATGAAAGGAAGGTGTGTTGGCTTCCGGCGAGAGGGGCATTCGCCTGGTTCCTTCTCTATTTTTTCAGCATTTTGATGAACTCATCAATGGAGAGGGCGGCAAGGGTTGTGGTCTGCAAAGTGCCCCTAGCACCTAACTCCAAGGCCACTTTGGCAATTGTCTGATTATCAGGAGCCTCGAGGATGTTCACAAAGTCGTAGGCTCCCAGGAGGGCATACTGGTTAAGCACCTTGACTCCCATCTTCTCCACTTCCTTGCTGACTTCTTTGATCCTCTCCGGTTTCTCTTTTACCGTCTTCCGCCCTTCATCGGTCAAATTGGTGAGCATGAGATAAATGCCCATAAAATCACCTCCTTCTTAAAGGAAAAATCCCCTCCCTTCCAGCACACCTTCCACAGTCAGCCTTCTTTCATCGCAGAACTTTTAGCAAACCCTGCAAAGGCAAGGTGTTGATTACATTCTTGGCTTCTACCCACCCGCGCCGGGCGGTGAACACGCCAAACTTCATCAATTCCAGCTGCAGGGTGCTGTGAGCATCCGTGGAGATCACCAATTTCGCGCCCATCTCCTTGGCCATGCGGGCATCCACATCCCGCAAGTCCAAGCGGTCCGGGTAAGCGTTGATCTCCAAGACCACCCCTTGATCGATCGCAGCCTGGAAGACTTCCTTCAGATTTACCTTGTAAGCCTCCCGTTCCAAGATCAGGCGTCCCGTGGGATGTCCGAGGATATTTACGTTCGGATTTTTCAAGGCTTGGATGATCCGCCGGGTCATCTCCTCCTCTTCCATGTTGAAGCGAGAGTGCACGGAAGCGATGACCACGTCGCATTCTTTGAGGATGTCATCCTTCAGGTCCAGGCTTCCATCCGCTAAGATGTCTACTTCCACCCCTTTGAGGATGCGGACCCCAGGAGTTTGACCGTTAACCTTCTCGATCTCCTTAAGTTGCTTGACCATTCCCTTTTCGTCCAAACCCCGAGCCACGCGCACAGCTTTGGAGTGGTCAGTGATGGCGATGTAGGAGTAGCCCATCTCCTTAGCCTTCCGGGCCATATCCGCGATGGAATTTTTCCCATCTGTGGCCACGGTATGCATCTGCAAATCCCCACAGATGTCGGCCAGCTCGATCAGCTTGGGAAGCCTTCCCTTCTCGGCAGCCTGAATTTCCCCCCAGTCTTCGCGCAGTTCGGGCGGGATAAAGGGGAGCCCTACGGCTTTAAAGACATCCTCTTCGTTTGCCCCGCTCAGCCGCTTCTCATCTTTCGCCCGAAACACCCCATACTCGCTGACTTTTAGACCCAAATCTTTGGCCCGATCTCGGATGGCGATGTTGTGGGCTTTCGAGCCGGTAAAATAATGTAGGGCGGCCCCGTAACTTTCTTCCTCGAGGACCCGCACATCTACCTGCAGCCCGCACTTCAACCGAACGCTGGACTTGGTTTCCCCCTTGGAGATCACCTCGGCCACGTCCCCATATTTCGTGAAGCGATCCATCACCTTGCAGCCCTTGCCACAGATGGCTAGAATGTCTAAGTCGCCGATCGTCTCCTTCTGCCGGCGGAAGCTTCCAGCCGGGTCCAGCCTCTTCACACCCGGTGTGTCCTTCAGGTACTCCAGAAGAGCCCGGGAGTAGGTATATCCTACGGAAAGCTTGAAACGTCCCATTCCCGCGCGGTATTTCTCTATGGATTTCAGAACCTTCTCTTCGGTCTTCAAGCCCATCCCGGCAAGATCCCGCAGCCGTCCGGCTTGGGCCGCCTTTTCCAACCGGTCCATTGAGTCCACGCCCAATTCATCGTAGAGCAACTTTACCTTCTTCGGGCCCAGTCCCTCCAACTTTAAGAGCTCAGTTAACCCGGGGGGAACCTTCCCCCGCAGCTCCTCGAGGAAACCGCACTTTCCCGTGGATACGATCTCCTCGATCTTCTCTTGGAGCGACTTCCCGATTCCCGGGACCTCCTCCAGCTTCTCGCCGGCTTTGACCAGCGCTTGTACACTCTGGCTCATGTCGGCGATCGTCCGGGCGGCGTTGCGGTAGGATCGTACCCGGAAGGGATTCTCTCCTTGAATGTCCAGGATGTCCGCGATTTCTGTGAAAATGTCCGCGATGCCTTTGTTTTCCATGGTCGACCCTTCAACGAAGAAGGAAGTTGGGGGGAAAAGACAATGGCCAGGACACTTGCCTCCGGCAACCGGTCGTCAGGGAAAGCATAGGGCGGTGAATGAAGGTAAGATTAGGCTGTTTGGGGACCGTCGAAGCTCAGATTAAGTCCGCCCTCTCCAATCCTTGAAACACCTTGTCTACAAAAACCTTGCAAGGGGAGTCCCCGCTCGGGAAACAGCGATACTTTTCTTCATCCTGTTCCCGCCAGATGCATGATTTACAATCTCCGGGGGTAAGAGCGCTCATCAGCCAAGCGACTTCCGCCTCTGTCAGTTTATCAATCGAAGGCATTATCGACCTCCTGCAAATTTCATCTTCGCGAAGGTAGAATATTCTCTTGTGGTAAAAATGTCAATTTTTTTTGTACCCCCAAATAAACTTTTCGGACCGGTGATGATCTCCAAGTCGTCTCTCTCATCGATACCCAGTTGCCACCCCCCCTCTGGACTGGGGAAACGGCCGTTTGAGGGAATGCTGCCCTTGATTTCCTTCGGATTTCTTCTTTCCCGGACGCTGCTGAGATGCCTACCGGTCACCCAAAAGAGGGGGGGGCGAAGCCAGCGTTGACGACAAAACCATAGTCAAAAATTCGGCTAAGTGTGTAAAAAGACAGGCGGTCATGACACTTCTTGCTTGACAAAGCCAGATTCTTTTATTTATGATGGGATGGCCGTGTAATCATGAGGGTTCATACCCGGGGAGGATAGGAGATGAAGAAAAAAAAGGACCTTAGAAGCGAGTACCGAAAAGTAAGGGCCTGGATAAAGACCATTGATTCCGCCTACACGGGTACCGTCTATCTGCCAGCAGATCAAACCCGGTTTTCTGATGTCATGAACGATGAAAGGCAATTCATCAGCATGACGGACGTGGAATCAAAAGATTTTGCCTCACCGAAAACTTACCTGGCCATCAACAAAGACCTCATCGAGCTGGTGGAGATTCTGGAACCGGACACGAAGCCGGAAGAAACATGAGCTACGAGGATCACTTTACCTTCAGTTTTCACATCCCCCTGATTGTGCGGTATCTCCCCCGTTGCTTGGAAAGGGGGGATGCTGTGGAGGCACGCGGGACGCGAGCCATCGCTTCCACTCTCGCCGGGATGGCCTTCCAGAATGCCCTGGTGGGGGGCGTGCGCGGCATGGCCCGTGCCCTGGGCGAAATGTATGGGCTCCATCATGGGCTGGCCAAGACGGCCGTTGCCGATCCAGGCATGCGTTCCAATATCCGGAAGGTCGCAGACCCCCAGGAAATCATTCCGGTCCTGCTGACTGCGCGGTAATTGGAGGCTTCATTTTTCATTTTTCCCTCTTTTTTCGAGGAGTATGGAGCCTGAGGATAGACAACGATACCTGAGAGCACTTCCTGCAGTGGATGAACTCCTCCGCCATCCCCAGAGCCAAACCCATCTAAAAAACCATTCCAAAGAATTGGTCCTGGGGACTATCCGGAGAGTCCTGGAGAGAAAACGCCAGGCCATCTTAAGGAACCCGGACGAGCAGGAGACGGGTTTCGTGGAAACGGCCCAAGAGCATTTGCTCTCGGCTATCGCGAAGGAGCTGGCCGCAGCCACGCGTCTTTCCCTCCGGCCGGTGATCAATGCCACCGGCGTGGTGCTGCATACGAATCTGGGCCGGGCGCCGCTTTCTGCAGAAACCGTGAAGAACGTCATGAAAATCGCCAGCCGCTACTCCAACCTGGAATTCGATTTAGCCACGGGAGAGCGGGGCTCACGATATGGGCATATAGAAGAGATCCTCTGCCAAATCTCCGGCGCAGAGTCTGCTCTGGTGGTTAATAATAATGCTGGCGCCGTCCTCTTGGCTTTGAATAGCCTGGCCGAAGGAAGGGAAGTGATCGTTTCTCGCGGTCAGTTGGTGGAGATCGGCGGCTCCTTCCGCATTCCAGACGTGATGAGCAAGAGCGGAGCTCGCCTGGTGGAGGTGGGAACAACCAACCGCACCCATCTGGAAGATTACGCCAAGGCCATTGGCGAGAGGACGGCTCTTCTCCTCAAAGTGCATGCGAGCAACTTCCGGATCTTAGGGTTTACGACAGAAGTTTCTTTGAAGGACCTAGTGGCCTTGGGGCGGGCCAGAGGCTTGCCGGTGATGGAGGACTTGGGGAGCGGATGCTTCGTGGATCTATCGGAATACGGGATGGAAAAGGAACCCACGGTCCAGGAGGCCATAGAGGCTGGGGCGGACCTGGTTACCTTCAGCGGAGATAAATTATTAGGAGGACCTCAGGCGGGTATTCTCTTGGGGAAGAAAAGATACCTCGACGTTCTCAAAAAGAATCCCCTGAGCCGAGCTTTGAGAATCGATAAACTCACTCTGGCTGGAATCGAAGCCACCATCCGCATCTACTTGAATAGGGACCGGGCCTTACAGAACATCCCGGTGCTCGCCATGCTCACCTGCCCGACGGGGGATCTGGAGCGGAGGGCCAAGCGCCTGCAGCGAAAATTGGTCAAAGATCTCTCTCCGGTCTGCCAGGTGAACCTGAGGGAAGAGGCCTCTCAGGTAGGGGGGGGGGCGCTGCCCTTGCAAGCGCTGCCAACAAAAGTCATCGCCCTTCGGCCCCTGGAAACCTCCGCGGCGAATTTGGAGAAGAGGTTAAGAAATGGCGATCCGCCGGTGATCGCCCGAGTCAAGGAAGAAGAGGTTCTTTTGGACTTGAGGACAGTGGCAAAAACAGAGGAGAGCGCCCTTCTCGAAGGGGTGCGCCAGGCATTGAAATAAAAGGGCTCCAGGGGGTGAGGGGTCAAGGGTTCAGGAACCAATTTTTTCACTCGAACCCTTGCATCCTTGAACCCTCGGGCCCCTATTAGGGGTTAAAGATGATCCATTCCAGCGTTTTAGTCCTGAATAAGTCATTTTTGCCAGTGCAGATCACCACGGTCCGCCGGGCCTTCTGCCTGCTTTGCACGGGCATCGCCAAAGCCGTGAACTCCCAGTACGAGACCTTTGACTATGAAAGCTGGCGCCAGGTCAGCCTCGAGTGGAACGATGAGACCATCGGGCTTGTG
>Ga0187886_1000566_pt1 | contig 42472 bp, 35 predicted proteins | sample June2016WEW_20_1_FD_133001 | JGI IMG/M metagenome (GOLD analysis project Ga0187886, IMG submission 133001) | Peatland microbial communities from SPRUCE experiment site at the Marcell Experimental Forest, Minnesota, USA - June2016WEW_20_150 | ecosystem: Environmental > Terrestrial > Soil >... | reverse complement strand
TAGAGCAAAAAGCAAGGGTAAACGTTTAAGCACTATGGCCGCCATGATCATATTGCCGTCGTAATGCTTTTACTACGGTGTTACCAGCCTATTTTGGGCTGTAAAACCCACACAGGCTGCTAGAGGATTTCTACCAAGCTTTGTCGAATACGGAGATCGTTCCAGATTCCAAGCCCCGTGCGGCTCTGCCGCATGACTAAGAAAGGGAATGACCCGTGCGGCTAGCCATAGCTCAAATAAACACTACAGTGGGTGACTTCAAGGGAAACGCCGCCAAGATCGGCAGCGGCATCAGCCAGGCGGAGGCAGCAGGGGCGGACGTGGTCTGCTTTCCAGAGCTGACCATCACCGGCTACCCACCGGAAGACCTGCTGCTAAAGCCGAGCTTCATTGAAGCCAACCTGCGCTGCCTGGAGTCACTGGCAGAGTTGACTAAAGAACTGCATATCGCTGCTGTCGTGGGGTTTGTCGACCTCAGAGACGGCGAGACCTACGATGCCGCCGCGGTAATCCACCGCGGCGTTCTTGTTGCTGTCTACCACAAGGTGTATCTGCCCAACTACGGAGTGTTCGACGAGAAGCGTTACTTCAAGAGCGGCACCGGCGGCCTGGTGGTCAACTGTGCCGGGGTCAATGTCGGCGTCACCATCTGTGAGGACATCTGGCACCCGGTGGGGCCAGCAGTTTTGGAGGCGCGGGAGGGAGGAGCCCAGGTGATCCTCAATCTGAGCGCCTCGCCATACCATAAAGCCAAGCAGCAGTTCCGGGAGAAGATGCTCTCCGTCAGAGCCTCGGACAACGTGACCCATATCGCCTATGCCAACCTGGTGGGCGGGCAGGATGAACTGGTCTTCGACGGCAGCAGCACCGTTTTCGACGAGCAGGGCAACTTGCTTGGGCGGGCCGCAGCTTTTGAGGAAGATCTATTGCTGGTTGACCTGCAAACTGAACATATGCTCTGCAGCAGGCTCCATGACATCCGCCACCGGGAGCTGTTCGCCCCTGCGTTGCCGGGCCAGGTGCACCGGGTTGACCTGCCCAGCACTTTACAAGATCGGGTCTATCCACCGCTGCCAACCAGGGCGATGCAGGCCCAATCGGTGGAGGGGATGGATGAGGAGGCGGAGATCTATGCCGCAGTGGTCCTGGGCGTTCGTGATTATGTAAACAAGAACGGCTTTCCCCGGACCTTTATCGGCCTGAGCGGCGGCATCGACTCCTCCCTGACCGCCGCCTTCGCTGTCGACGCCCTAGGCGCCGACCGGGTTACCGGAGTATTGCTGCCCTCCCCCTACACCTCCCGCGACAGCATCGAGGATGCGGAGCAACTGGCGGCCAACCTGGGGGTCAAGGCCCTGACCGTACCGATCGCCCCCCTGTACGAGGCCTACCTGAGCGCCATCGCCCCGTCCTGTGAGGGACGGCCCGGCGACCTGACCACACAGAACATCCAGGCCCGGATCCGGGGCAACGTCCTGATGGCCCTGACCAACCAGTACGGCGGCCTGGTGCTCACCACCGGCAACAAGAGCGAACTCAGCGTCGGCTACGCCACCCTCTACGGGGACATGGCGGGCGGCTTTGCGGTGCTCAAGGACATCCCCAAAACCCTGGTCTACCGGCTCTGCCACTACCGCAACCGTCTGGCTGGCCGCCTGGTGATCCCCCAGCGGGTCTTCGACAAGGCCCCCACCGCCGAACTGCGGCCGGACCAGCGTGACGAGGACGACCTGCCACCATACGCTATCCTCGACCAGATCATCGAGGCCTACGTGGAGGAGGACCGCAGCCCGCAAGAGATCATCGACCGCGGCTTCGACCCGGCGGTGGTCGCCCGGGTGATCCGCATGGTCGACCGCAACGAGTACAAGCGCCGCCAGGCGCCGCCGGGCGTCAAGATCACCCACCGTGCCTTCGGCAAGGACCGCCGCATGCCGATCACCAACAAGTTTGACTGCAGCTAAAATCCAGCACTATGTAGTCATCGGAAATAATCGAGAAGCCAAGAGTGTATATGCACCCCATAGGCAGCGCCCATTTTTATTGCAAGATAGCAGATCGCTCACCACGCCTTCGGCAAGGATCGTCGCCGCGCTCGCCAGTCATGTTAAATAATGGTATACTAATGACTAGGTGAATAGGAAGAGGCCATGCGTCGGGCTGCCGACTTCAGGCCTTTTCTGGAAAAATATCTTGACGAAGTAATCGAGGAGGCCCTCTAAATGCCTATCGATACCATGCATCTTTACCATCAAATAACGGATGAAGAATTGTTTCAGATCATCAGGACCAATCTGGTAGACATCCGGATGTTCGTGAAACAAATTAACCAATATATCACCAGGAAATCCGATGGGCGATAGGATTGTCTACGGCGTGATGCGGGATGGCGAGGAGAAAGCCATCTCCGGGCTGGTGTCACAGGTATTCGACGAGTTCGTGGCTCCAGGCTATGACCGGGAAGGCATCGACACCTTCATGGATTATACCGAGCCCGACGCCATCGCCCTGCGCTCCCTGCTCGGCCATAACTTCGCCTTGACGGCCAAAGTCGGGGGTCTAATCGTGGGAGCGATCGAGGTTAGAGGCTATGAGCACATCTGCCTGCTGTTCGTGGACAAGTCATATCAGCGCAGAGGAATTGCCCGGGAGTTGATCCGCCGGGCTATCGTCAAATGCAGCAAACGTACAGGCTTCGTGCATCTGTCGGTCAATTCCAGTCCCTTTGCCATACCCTTCTACACCAGCATGGGATTCGTCCAGACTGACAAAGAGCAGTTACAGGACGGCATCCGCTACATCCCCATGCTGCTGGCCTACAAGTGAACCACCTGTTCCGCCGCGTGATTGCCCACCTCCTTCCTGGCGCCAGGCTCCTGCAGAGGAATTTTACGCCCAAATTTTTGCCAGGCTGGCGTGATCATACAAGTGGCAGTAAGTAAAAAGCCCTTTCCGGATTCGGAATGGGGCCTTTTTACTCCAGGTAATCCTTCAGTTTCTTACTGCGGCTGGGGTGTCGCAGTTTGCGCAAGGCCTTGGCCTCGATCTGCCGGATCCGCTCCCTGGTGACCCGGAACCGCTGTCCGACCTCCTCCAGGGTACGGGCCCTACCGTCTTCCAGCCCGAAGCGTAGTCTGAGCACTTCTTTTTCCCTGGGTGTCAGGGTCTCCAGAACTTCTTCCAGCTGTTCCTTGAGCAGGATGAAGGAGGCGGCCTCCGCCGGCGCCAGGGCATCCTCGTCCTCGATAAAGTCTCCCAGGTGACTGTCCTCTTCCTCCCCGATGGGGGTCTCCAGGGATACCGGTTCCTGGGCGATCTTCATGATCTCCCGCACCCGGTCGACGGACATATCCATCTCCCAGGCGATCTCCTCGGGAGTGGGGTCGCGGCCCTGCTCCTGCAGCAGTTGCCGGGAGACACGGACCAGCTTATTGATCGTCTCCACCATGTGCACCGGAATGCGAATGGTGCGAGCCTGGTCGGCGATCGCCCTGGTGATCGCCTGGCGGATCCACCAGGTGGCGTAGGTGCTGAACTTGAATCCCTTGCGAAAGTCGAACTTTTCCACTGCCTTGATCAGGCCAAGGTTGCCCTCCTGGATCAGGTCCAGGAACAGCATGCCGCGGCCGACGTAGCGTTTGGCGATACTCACCACCAATCGCAGATTGGCCTCAGCCAGACGCCGCTTGGCCTCCTCGTCGCCATCCTCGATCAGCTTGGCTAGCTGGACCTCCTCTTGGGCGATGAGCAAAGGGATACGCCCGATCTCCTTGAGGTACATGCGGACCGGGTCATCAATGGCGATCCCATCTGGGATGGAGAGATCGATCTCGATCTCGGCATCCTCCTCCGGATGAGCGGCCTCTGTGTCTTTTGTGAGGGCCTGACCATCGCCTTCCTGCAGAATCTCGATACCCATCGACCCGAATTGCTCGTAAATATCATCTATCTGGTCGGGGGTCAGTTCAAACCCCTGCAGCGTGTCCATAATTTCCTGATAAGATAAATTGCCCTTTTTCTTGCCGCGCTGGATCAGGTCTTTGACAGCATCAACCTTTAGCTGTTCATCTTTCAATGGTCTTCCCTCCTTTCATTCGATGTGAACCACGATTCCCGGCCGCCGCCGGCGGCGCATTTCTGATTATCCGGAATTTTTCAGCGCCTGAAGATCTTTATATAGTCTATCTAATTCTGCCAGGACACCCATAATTCCTGCTTTATCTTCATTCTTTCTATACTCTTGCAGTGCGGCACTTCTTACTGCGATCTCTTTATTTAATTGTTCCCGCTTGATCGTGACCAGGTAGTCCGACACCAATCGTTCCTGTTGCTGAGGCGGGATCTCCTGGTCGTCACCAGTCATCAGCAGGGCGGCCAGTTCCGCCTGGTCGCTCTCCGGCATATTCTCCAAAATAGCGGCAGGACTGCTCCAGCTACTCGCTTCAATGGCTTTCACAAACCGTCCTAAATTGCCCTCAAAGACAGCAAAGCCCAACTCCTGCTGCACCCGCTCCCACACATCCCGCTCCTGGCACATGCACCGGAAGAGGCCGCGCCTGGCAATCTCGGCAGCAGAACCACTGGGTGAGGCGAAAGCCTGTTTGCCCTGTTCCATATTATATCTATTTTTTTCAATTCTATCCTTTCTTGCCCTTTTATTCGGGTTGCGGAGCAGTTCTTTCCAAATTGTCTCCTCTGAGACGCTCAGGCGCTCCGCGACCAGCCGGATATAGCTGTTGCGCTCGACGATATTGTCAAGGCGGTCCAACTCCTCCAGGATGCCGCCGACGATCTCCGCCTTTCCGTAGACCGAGGCCGGGTCGTGCTGTTGCAGCAGCTGCTCCAGCCGAAACTCGAAGAAGGGTAACCGGTGGTCCCGTAATACTGCGCTAAAAGCCTCCCGGCCGCGCTCCCGCAGGAATTCATCCGGGTCCTTGGCGTCCGGAAAGTCCAGGACGTAGACATGCGCCCCCAATTCCTGGAGGTATTCGGCGCCCCTCAGAGAGGCCGCCGAACCGGCGGCATCGCGGTCGAAGGAGAGCACCACCTCCTGGGTGTAGCGTACCAGGAGCCTCGCCTGATCGTGGGTAAAGGCGGTGCCAAGGGAGGCCACGGCGTTGGTGAAGCCGTGCTGGTGGGCGGTGATGCAGTCCATGTAGCCCTCTACCACCAGAGCCTGACCCTGCTCCCTGATGCTCGCCAGCGCCAAGTTCAGGCCGTAGAGGCTGTGACTCTTACTGAACGTGCTGGTCTCGGGGGAGTTCAGATACTTCGGCTGCTCATCCCCCAGGGCACGGCCGCCAAAGCCCAGGCAACGCCCCTGAGCATCATAGATCGGAAAGATGATCCGGCCCCGGAAGCGGTCCTGCATACCACTCTGCCTGCTGACCAACAGGCCTGCCGTTGACAGAACCTGCGTCTCAAAGCCTTTCTTAGCGAAAGTATTCAGCAGGGCCTGGCCCGAAGCCGGGGCAAACCCCAGGGTAAACTGGTCCCAGGTCTGTGGGCGCAGCCCCCGTTTGGTCAGGTATGCCCGGGCCTGGTCGGCCACCCGGTCCTCGGTCAGGATCTGATGGTAATAGGCTGCCACCTGGGCGTTCAGGTCGTAGTGCTCCCTGCGGCTGCGCTCGCGCTCTGACTGGAGGCGCCCACCCTGGTGGGCGCCCGCCGGTTCCGGCAGTTCCAGGCCAAGACGGTGCGCCAGCACCTCCACCGCCTCGTGGAAGGTGAGGTGATCCCGCTTCATCAAAAAGTTGAAGGCGCTGCCCCCTGTACTGCATCCAAAGCAGTAGAAGATCTGCTTGGACGGTGACACCGTGAAGGACGGGGTCTTCTCCTGGTGGAAGGGACACAATCCCAGGTAGTTCTGGCCAGCCCGCTTCAGCATCACGTACTCGCCGATCAGTTCGACGATATCGGTCCGGCTCCGGACCGTCTCTATAAAATCCGCAGGCACCAGGCCCGCCATCTAAAAACCACCTCATGCCAGCCATGATTATCTAGCGCTGCCGGTCGTTGTCCCGGCCGGTTATGAACTAGACAGGTAATCAATTCGCCGTTTTTTCCGGCAGTTCCTGCTTATTCCAGCTATCGGGGATAGAACTGCTTGAGGTTGAGTTCGCCCTCGGTAAATGGCCAGGAGAAGGGCAGGAAATAGACCTCGAACATCTTGATGGCAAAGTGGTCGGTCATCCCAGCCACGTAATCCACCACGCACCGCTCCACGCCCTCGTCCGGGATCTTCTTGCGCTGATCCTCGGGGAGGGCTGACGGATCCTGCACGTAGTACTGGTAGAGGATCTTGATGATCCGCCGGGCCTTCTGCTCCTCCTTCTTGGCCAGAGAGCCGATGTAGACCCGCTCGAACAGGAAGCTGCGCAGAGCATCAGTCGCCCGCTGGGCCTCTGCACCCATCCGGATCTCCGGCTGGTCCAGGCTGTGCTCCACCATACTCAGGACCATGTTGTTGATCCGCGAACGATGGCGGTCGCCGAGCACCATTATACATTCCGGGGGTAGATCCTCGGGTTGGATGACCCCCGCCCTCAGGGCATCGTCGATGTCGTGGTTGATGTAAGCGATCCGGTCGGCAATCCTGACGATCTGCCCCTCCAGGGTAGCCGGCAGGCCGTGCCCAGTGTGGTGGAGGATGCCATCCCGCACCTCCCAAGTCAGGTTGAGGCCGCCGTCCCCCTCCAGCTGGTCGACGATGCGCAGACTCTGCTCGTTATGGTGGAAACCGGCCGGGTAGACCTCGCCCAGGGCCTCCTCCCCGGCATGTCCAAAGGGGGTATGGCCGAGGTCATGCCCCAGGGCGATCGCCTCGGTCAGGTCCTCGTTCAACCGCAGCGCCCGGGCGATGGTCCGGGAGATCTGGGCCACCTCCAGGGTATGGGTCAGGCGCGTCCGGTAGTGGTCGCCCTCCGGGGCGATGAAGACCTGGGTCTTGTGTTTCAGGCGTCGAAAAGATTTGGAATGGATGATCCGGTCCCGGTCGCGCTGGTAGTCGGTCCTCACCAGACAGGGCTCCTCGTAGACGAGGCGCCCGCGGGAATTGGCGCTCAGAGCCGCATAGCGGGAGAAGTATGTCTTCTCCCGCGCTTCAATCTCCTGTCTGACATTCGGATAAGCCAAAAAATCGCCTCCTCGCTAGCGGCGCCGCAAGCCCTCGGTCGCCCGGGCCACTTCGACGATACGCCTGGCGAGGATCCGTGCCCGGTCAACGGCATCGGTGTCGCTCCCGGATGGCTGCTGGGAGCAGACGCCATGGTGGCCGCAATCAAACTCCCGGTGCCCGTCCCCGACGATGATCAGGCCCTGCACCAGCATCAGGCCGTGGATGACCTTGATGGTGGTCTCCTGGCCACCGTAGCGGGAACCGGCCACCGAGACCGCGCCGCCCACCACGTTGAGCAGAGCCCGGTCCCGGCGGATCGTCCTGGTCTTGTCCCAGAAGGCAGCCAGTTGGCCGGTGATGGTGCCGAAGTAGACCGGGCTGCCGATGATCAGGCCGTCTACCTGCCGCAACAAATCAAGCGCCTCGCCTAGCCTGTTGCCCTCGGCGCAGGCAGCATTGCAGGGGTTAGAGCAGGCTTCACAGAAAGGCTGATCGAGGTCAGCCAGCACCTCCGCCGCGTTGAGCAGCCGGGTCTCCGCCCCCAACTCCCGGGCTGTTGCCAGCGCCTCCCGAAGCAGCAGGGCGGTGTTGCCGTCCCGATTAGGACTGCCGTTGATAGCTGTAATCAGCAATGCTACCACTACCTTTCGGCGCCACTGGCGCCAGATTGATCATGGATACTCCGCCCAGTCAACCAATACTCATTATTTATATACTGCTTCCCGCCACCAGGTTCCTTCAATATTAAAAAAAGAATTAACGGGTGTCCGGTATTTATTGGATGTAAGATCGGGGCTTGATAGTGCAAACTGCTTGTTTATGTTACGATGGAATCAAAATGGAAAGGCTTAATATCGCCACCTGCTCAAGTCAAGCCCCGATCTCCAGCACCAATATCGATGACATAAAGGAGCAACCCGATGACAATTTCGCTATCCGATAATCAGGTGCGCCTGCTGCGGACTCGCGCCCAGGGGCTGGAATGCCGGCGGGAGGGCAGCTCTTCCGTAAAACAGGTTGTACAGAAGGTGTGCGGGTTGCAGGCCCAGGATCTATCTGCAGCCATGCTCGCAGTACGGGTCCGCAGTATCGAGTTGACGTCTGCCAGCGTTGAGAGCGCCCTCTGGCAAGAACGCTCGGTGGTACGAACCTGGGGCCAGCGCGGCACCCTGCATCTGCTGGCTGCGCACGATCTCGGATGGTTGCTGCCGCTACTAGGTCCCAGCCGGATTGCGACCAACCGCCGGAGATATATCGAGCTGGGACTGGATGAGGATTTTAGCGCTGCCGCCATCCAAGCAATTCGGGAGGCGCTAGCCAGCCGTGGCCCCCTGACCCGCAGCGAGATCGCCCAGCACTTGAGCACCCACGACATTGCAGCCGAAGGCCAGGCGCTCTACCACCTCATCAGCAGAGCGGCGCTTGACGGAATACTCTGCCTGGGGCCGCATCGGGGCAATGAACCGGCCTGCGTGCTGATTGATGGTTGGACTGACCGGGGACAACCCCTAACGCAGGATGACTCCCTGGCCACCATCGCCCGCCGTTATCTTAGCGCTTACGGTCCGGCAGGTCCCGCAGACTTGGCCGCCTGGTCCGGACTGAACGCCAGCAAGGTGCGCAGGGCGTGGAATCTCATCGCAGGCGAATTGACCGAAGTGTCGATCGATGGACTGCCCGCCTGGATGCTCAAAACACAGATCCCCTGGCTGGACGAACTACCCGCCCACTCCCCCAGCGTGCGCCTGCTGCCTGCCTATGACACCTGCCTGCTAGGATATGCCAGCCGCCACCTGATAGTGACGCCGGAATATGCCAAGCGCATCAATGCCGGCGGCGGCGCCATTCACCCGGTTTTGCTGGTGGGCGGCCGCGTGCAGGGAACATGGAGCATCAAGCGGCGCAAGAATCACCTGGAAATGTCCGTGCAACCCTTCGACAGTCTCCCGCCAGATATCTATGCAGGGGTTGAGTCCGAAGTCGCCGATATCGGCCGCTTCCTCGGAGTCAACGCCGTGCTGGCTAAAACGTCCTAGCCGGGCAGCGACAGGTGCGACAAAGAACCGTCCCCTGTCGCGGAGAGCGGCGCCGGCTTAAACCGGCGCCTCTCTCCGCTTTATAACAAAATTCAGTCGTTTTTTTAGGCTAGACATCTCTTTCTTGCTTGTTGCTGATGGTGGCCTGGGCTGCTGCCAACCTGGCGATGGGTACCCGGAATGGCGAGCAGCTCACATAGGTCAGGCCGTTCAGGTGGCAGAACTCGATGGAGCTGGGTTCGCCGCCGTGCTCGCCGCAGATCCCCAGCTTGATCTTGGGATTGACGCCCCGGCCAAGTTCCACCGCCAGCTTGATCAGCTTGCCGACACCGCCCCGGTCCAACACTGCAAAGGGGTTGTTGGACAGGATCTTCTGCTCGATATACTGTGGAATAAACTTGCCCTCGGCGTCGTCCCGGCTGAAGCCCAGGGTGGTCTGGGTCAGGTCGTTGGTGCCAAAGGAGAAGAAATCGGCGTATTGGCCGATCTCGTCGGCAGTGACGCAGGCCCGGGGCAGCTCGATCATGGTTCCGATCGGAATCTCCAGGTGTACACCGGTTTCCTGCTCGATAGACTGGATGATCTCCTCGCACAGCGGCCGCAGGATCTGCAGCTCTTTGGCGCTCATGACCACCGGGATCATGATCTCCGCCACCGGATGGAAGCCTTCCTTCACCAACTGGGCGGTGGCCTGGATGATCGCCCGCACCTGCATGGCATAGATCTCCGGATGGGTGATCCCCAGCCGGCAGCCGCGGTGGCCGAGCATCGGGTTGAACTCGTGCAGCTGGCGGGCTTTCCGCAAGATCGCCTCTTTCTGCTCGATCTCCTCGGGACTGCCGTTAGTCAGCTGCAGCTTGGCGATCTCGATCGCCAGTTCCTCGGTGTTGGGCAGGAACTCGTGCAGCGGCGGGTCCAGCAGCCGGATGGTCACCGGCAGGCCGTCCATCGCCTTGAGGATGCCGTAGAAGTCACCCTGCTGCATCGGCAGGAGCTTGTCCAGGGCGACGGTGCGCTCCTCGATCGTCTCGGCCATGATCATCTCCTGGACGATGGGAATGCGGTCCTTGTCCATGAACATATGCTCGGTGCGGCAGAGGCCGACCCCCTCCGCTCCGAAATCTCTGGAGCGCTGGGCGTCCAGCGGGGTATCGGCGTTCGCCCGCACACCCAACCGCCGGATCTCGTCAGCCCACCCTAAGAGAGAGCGAAATTCCGCGCTCAGTTCCGGGGCGATCATCTTGACCACGCCCAGCATCACGTTGCCGGTGGTGCCGTCGATGGAGAGGATGTCGCCCTCTTTGACCTCGACACTGCCCGCCCGGAACTTCTTGGCGTTATAGTCGATGCGTAGGGCCTCACAGCCGCACACACAGGGCTTACCCATACCCCGGGCGACCACTGCCGCATGGCTGGTCATGCCGCCGCGGCTGGTGAGAATGCCCTGAGCGGCCACGATCCCGTGGATGTCGTCAGGGGTGGTCTCGGTGCGCACCAGGATGACCTTCTCCCCGTCCCGGTCTTTTGCTGCGGCGTCGTCGGCATCGAAGACCACCTTGCCGGAAGCAGCTCCCGGTGAAGCCGGCAGACCCTTGGCGATCACCTCGATCTTGGCATCCGGATCTATACGCTGATGCAACAGTTGATCGATCTGGGAGGCATCAACCCGGGTAATGGCCTCCTCCCTGGTGATCAGGCCCTCGTTGACCATGTCCACCGCCGCCTTGACAGCAGCGGCGGCGGTCCGCTTGCCGGACCGGGTCTGCAGCATGTACAGCTTGCCGCACTCAATGGTGAACTCCAGGTCCTGCATGTCCCGGTAGTGCTGCTCCAACAGGCCGGCGACCCGTTCAAACTCCTGGTAGGTCTCCGGCATCTCCTCCTTGAGCATGGAGATCGGGTGGGGCGTCCTGATGCCCGCTACCACGTCCTCTCCCTGAGCGTTCATCAAATATTCGCCGTAGAGCGCCTTCTCACCGGTGGCCGGGTTGCGGGTAAAGGCCACGCCGGTGCCGCTGTTCTGGCCCATGTTGCCGAAGACCATCGCCTGGACGCTGACGGCGGTGCCGAGGTCATCCGGGATCTGGTTGAACTTCCGGTAGTAGACAGCCCGATCGTTGTTCCAGGAATCGAACACCGCCTTGACCGCCAACCTGAGCTGGTCGGGCGGGTTCTGCGGGAAGTCCGCCCCGGTCTCATCCTTGACGATCGCCTTGTACTCCTTGATGATCTCCTTCAATAAATCCGGGGTCAGCAGGTAGTCGTAGCGCAGGTCATGGCAGGCCTTGAAGCGCACCAGCACCTCCTCGAACCGGTCGTGTTCGATCCCTAACACGATGTCGCTGAACATCTGGATGAAGCGGCGGTAGCAGTCCAGGGCAAAGCGTTCGTCCCCGGTAGCAGTGGCCAGGGTGTTCATTGTCTCGTCGTTCAATCCGAGGTTCAATACCGTATCCATCATCCCCGGCATGGAGACCTTGGCCCCGGAGCGCACCGAAACCAGCAGCGGGTTTTCGGGATCGCCGAAGCTCTTGCCCACCTGCTGTTCCAGTTTGCGCAGGGCTTCCGCAATCTGATCTGCGAGACCGGGTGGAAAGTCCCTCACCGGGGCGCTGCTGTATTCGATGCAGGCCTCGGTGGTAATGATAAAACCGGGCGGCACCGGCAGGCCGAGGTTGGTCATCTCCGCCAGTCCAGCTCCCTTGCCACCAAGCAGTCCCTTCATATCAGCCTTGCCTTCATCAAACAGATAAACGTACTTTTTAGCCATAGTCTCCTCCCCCTAGATTATGATCGATCTCTCCCTGCTCCCCAGCGTCCTGCTACTCAACTTCATGCGTTTTCTTGTAATAGATCTCTAAAACCTTGCTGGCCGTCTCTTCGACAGCCTTGTTCGTCACGTCGATGACCGGGCACCCGATCTGGGCCATCAACCGGTCGGCATACTGGATCTCCTTATTGATCCGCTCCAGGCTGGCATACTCCGCATCGGTGGTCAGGCCCAGGGTCTTCAGGCGCTCCTGGCGGATATGGGTCAGTGGCTGCGGCCTGATGCTCAGGCCGATGATCTTGCGCTGCGGGATCTTGAACAACTCGGCCGGCGGCTCCACCTCGGGGACGATCGGCACATTGGCAGCCTTGAGCCGCTTGTTGGCCAGATACATACTGACCGGAGTCTTGGAGGTCCGGGAGACGCCGATCAGCACCACGTCTGCATGCAGCAGTCCCCTAGGGTCCTTGCCGTCGTCATACTTGATGGCGAACTCGATCGCCTCGATCCGGTTGAAGTACTGCTCGTCCAGGCGGTGGATCAGGCCGGCCTGCATCTTCGGCGCCGTGCCCGTAACCTTGCTCAGCACATCCATCAGGGGTCCCAGGATGTCCACGGTGGGTATCCCCTTGGCAGCAGCCAACGCCTCCAGGTCGTCACGCAGGCCCGAGACCACCAGGGTGTAGGCAATAATGCTGGGAACGGTGCTCGCCTCGGCGATCACCTGCTCAAGCACACTGTGGTCACTCACGTAGGGGATCCTCCGGACATCGAACCGGCCGTGGTTGAACTGGCTGGCTGCCGCACGGGCCACGAATTCCGCGGTTTCGCCCAGGGAATCGGAAATGATAAATATCACAGGGTTCACAGATAATCTCCTCTCATAAGGGCTTGCTTGACTCCCCTAATTCTACAAAAATGCGGGTCACCGTGGTCTTGGTGAACCGCCCGGACACCTTCAGTAATTCTTTACCGTTCTCCGTCTCCGGCTCGACAACAGGAAGTGAATCGATCTCGTGTTCCATCAGCCGGTGTGCCGCTTCATAGACATATTCATCGCCCCTGATAGTGACGACGTTCGGCACGCGGGTCATCACCACGCGGACCGGGATCTTATAAAGGTCGCCCTTGCCCATGGCCACCTTGAGCAGGTCTTTGCGGGAGACCACTCCTTCCAGGTGGCCGGTCTCACTGACGATAAACAGTGTTCCGGTGTCCTCCGTAAACATGGCCACGATGCAATCGTAAATAGAGGTATCCCCCTTAACCACCACCGGCACCGCCTTCACAGTGTCAACGGTCAGGCGGTGAACCTCCTCAACCGCCATCAGGCCGGGTTTCCTGCCGCTGCAGAAATATCCCACCCGGGGGCGCGCATCCAGCAGTCCTGCCATCGTCAGAACGGCCAGGTCCGGCCGCAACGTAGCCCGCCGTACATTGAGCAGAGCGGCAATATGCTCTCCGGTGATCGGAGAATTGCTCTCGACGATCCGAATAATCTGCGCCTGGCGCGCCGTAAGTTCGATAGCCGATCATCCCCTTCCCCGGGGGCTTTTATCATCTGCATTCAATGTGCTATACTATTAACCATTTTACACTATAAAGTGTGTATTATATTTCTTTTTTATTGGAGATTTTCCTGCTACTATTTTTACATCTCCCTGGCCAGATAAGGCGAAACTTGCATCAGATGAGTTTTGACCTCACCTGATGCTTAGTTGAGCCAATCCAGGAGCTTAGCGCCCCTTATCCCACCGCTTGCAGAAGCGGGGGTATTAGGGGCGGTTAGCTATCGGAAAAAATATTTTAAACAGCTGATCAGCTCTTGGTTGAGTACATTGTCAATAACAGTAAGAAGAGTTTCAACGCACGATTTTATCCAGATCGCCGAATAACCTCAGGGTGGAGGCAATATCCTTCAATAATGCCAGGCGGTTGGCCCGAACAGCAGTATCATCGACCATCACCAGCACCTCTTCGAAAAAACGGCCCATCGGTTCCAGCAAGGCAGCGGCCGCCAGCAGGGAGCGCTCGATCTGATCATGCTGCACCAGGCGCACGATCGCCTTTTTGATTTGAGACCAGGTCTGATAAAGGCTGCGTTCTCCGTCCTCAACAAACAGGGCCGGATCGATCCTGCTGGTACTGGCGTGGCGGGCCAGGTTGGCCGCCCGGGTGTAGGCTGTCAGCAGGGCCTCGAACTCCGGAGTGTGGCGCTGCGCCTTGAGGGCCTGCAGGCGCTTGTCTGCGGCGATGATCCGGTCGCTGCTGCTGCCCAGGGCAGCCTCTACCAGATCGTAGCTGTAGTCCTGGTCCATGAACAGGTTCCGCAACCGGGCTCGAAAGAACTCCTCCAGGTGGTCGGCAACATCCTCCAGGGAGGCCTGCAGCTGCGGCGCCGGTGCGGCGTGGCTGAACCCCTGATAGGCCTGCTCGATCAGCCTTTGCAGGGAGAAGTTGAACCGGTGGGCCAGGACGATGTGACAGATGCCCAGGGCCTGACGCCGCAGGGCATACGGGTCCTGAGAACCGGTAGGCTCCAGCTTCAGGGCGAAACACCCTACCAGGCTGTCGATCTTGTCGGCGATGGCCACTACCGCCCCCGGATTGCTGGCCGGTGGCTCGTCCCCTGCAAACCGGGGCTGATAATGCTCCCGGATCGCCTGGCAAACTTCTTTTTTCTCCTTATCCACGGCGGCGTAAGCGGCCCCCATGACACCCTGCAGTTCGGGAAATTCGTAGACCATGCTGGTCACCAGGTCGGCCTTGGCCAGCAGGGCTGCCCGCTCCGCATCCTGCCGCTGCCTGGCGGTGAGCTTCAATATGTTGCCCAGATAACGGGTCAAAAGCTGGATGCGCTGGGCCTTGTCGTAGATCGTCCCCAGGCCCTCCAGAAAGACAATCCCCTGCAGCCTCTCCACCTTATCCGCCAATGGACTCTTAATATCTTCCTGGTAAAAGAACTCCGCGTCGTACAGCCGCGCCCGCAGCACCTTCTCGTTGCCGGCCCTGACCAGATCCGGGTTCACCGGACCGTTGGCAAAGGCCAGGAATCGGGGCAGCAGTTGGCCGTCCTCGCTCCAGACCGGGAAGTAGCGCTGGTGGTCCTGCATCGGAGTGATCACCACCTCCGGTGGCAGTTTGAGAAAGCGGGGGTCAAAGCTGCCACAGATCGGGGTCGGGTATTCCACCAGGTTGGTCACCTCCTCCAGCAGCGATTCGTTCGGCAGCACCTGGCCACCGACCGCCGCAGCCGCCTCCTGGGCCTGCTGCCAGATCAACTGCCGGCGCTCGGACTGATCGACGATCACTCCAACCCGGGACAGCTTTTTAAGGTAATCTGCAGGCCTGGCGAGGACCACCGGTGACCGGGAAAAATTACGGATCCCGTAGGTGAGCCGGCCTGGATGCAGCTGGTCGAACTCGAAATCGACCACGTCCTGGCCCAGCAGGCATACCAGCCAGCGGATCGGCCGGGCAAACTTGATCTCCCGGTCACCCCAGCGCATCGGCTTGGGAAAAGACAGGCTGCCGATGAGCTCTGGGGCCAGCTCCGCCAGCACCTGCTTGGTCTCCCGGCCAGTCAGGCGCTTCTTGGCAAACACATACTCGCCGCCCGGTGTTACCTGCACCACCAGCTCTGCGACTGGCACTCCCTGGCTGCGGGCAAAACCCTCCGCCGCCCTGGTAGGCTGGCCCTGTTCGTCAAAGGCAGCCTTGCGGGACGGTCCCTTGACCTCATCCACCAGGTCCGCCTGCTGCTTGCCAACCCCCCATACATAGAGGGCCAGCCTGCGGGGAGTGGCGAAAGTGGCCAGCTGCTTGAAAGCAATCCGGTTGCTCCGGAGCACGCTCTCGCCGAGTTCCTCGAACTGGGCTACCGCTGGGGTGATAAAGCGAGCCGGCAGTTCCTCGGTTCCGATCTCCAGTAGAAAGTCCATCTCCTACCCCTCCTTCAGTGCGGGTGCGCTGTTCGCTCCGCTCCGCTGCGCCTGCTGCTTGCTTTCGGCATCCGGTACCGGCGGTCGCTCTCTGGTTGCAATTTTCAGGGGCAGCAACCCCCGGGCTTCCCTTGCGGCATCCTCTTTGATCAGCGGGTAGCCCAGGCGCTCCCGCTGAGCGAGATAGGCCTCGGCGCAGAGCCGGGCGAGACGCCGCACCCGGCCGATATAGGAGGTGCGCTCGGAGACACCGATAGCGCTGCGGGCATCCAGCAGGTTGAAGGTGTGGGAACACTTCAGGACATAATCGTAGGCAGGCTGCACCAGCCCCTCGGCGACCACCCTGGCGGCCTCCTGCTCGAACATGTCGAACAGGGTGAACAGCATTTTGGTATCCGCCACCTCGAAGTTATAATGGGAGTAATCTACCTCTCCCTGGTGGTGAACATCTCCGTAGGTGGTGTTCCCGCTCCAGATCAGGTCGTAAATGCTGTCCACTCCCTGGATGTACGTGGCAATCCGCTCGATACCGTAGGTGATCTCAGCACTGACGGGGTGGCAGTCAACCCCGCCGCACTGCTGGAAGTAGGTGAACTGGGAGATCTCATTCCCGTCCAACCAGACCTCCCAGCCCAGGCCCCAGGCGCCAAGGGTCGGCGATTCCCAGTTGTCCTCCACGAAGCGCACGTCGTGGGTGCGCAGGTCGAGACCCAGATAGGTCAAGCTGTTCAGGTAGCGGTCGATCACATCTTCCGGCGACGGCTTCAGAATCACCTGGTACTGGTAGTAGTGCTGCAGCCGGTTGGGATTATCCCCGTACCGGCCGTCGGTTGGCCGGCGTGACGGTTCCACGTAGGCCACGTTCCAGGGCTCGGGCCCCAATGCTCGCAGGAAGGTGGCCGGGTTCATGGTGCCCGCCCCCTTCTCCACGTCATACGGCTGCTGCAAAAGGCAATACCGGCCCCAGTATTCGTTCAGGGCATGGATGATCTCTTGAAAAGTCCAGCAAGCCATCTCTTCAACCCCCTTATTAGTCGTCAGTCGTCGGTAGTTGGCAAACCACACTCACCGCCCCCACACAAAATAACACCGTCTCTGCAGCCGTGATAGCTGCAGGGACGGTGTTAACCGCGGTTCCACCCTGCTTGGCGCCTTCTTACAGGCACCCTCTCTTCAGTACTTTAACCCTGCCGCCCTTAAAAGAGGCGGCAACCGTGCTCCGAAGCGCCATTCGCCGCCCGAGTCAGCCGGTTTTCACCCTTCCCGGCTCGCTGCCATGCACTCTCGACGGCTACTTTTCTCCATCATTGCTGATATTTTTTGTTTCATGTTACCAATTCGCAGGCCTTCTGTCAAGGGTTCAGGGCCGGCAATTTCAGGCTGACGGCTGGTTCCCCGGCTCATCTTCAGGCCCGTCCTCCGGTGGTTTGCCGAAACCCTCGACCTCCAAGGTGCACCGGTTGAACATGGCGGCCACCGTGCCCACAGCCCCGAGCACCGCCAGCTCCGTGCTCATGAGCATGCCGATCGCCCCGAGCACACCAATGCTGGCCGGGATCTCCAGGATGGTCTTATCGTCCTGCTTGATCCGGATCTTACTAGCTGTGCCCTTCTCCATAATTGTCCTGAGCCGGGCCAGCACCTCTTCGCTCTTGCCCTGGAACCGCCGCGTCCACCTTTCCTTAAGGCGCTCCGGTTCTAATTCCAATTCCAATTCCTCTTCCAACAGCACCAGTGCCTCGACCAGGTCACCCCCGGCTTTTTCCAGCGCCTCCCTGGCCTCCTTATAGCTGACGCCCAAGCGGTCCCGGATCAAGTCGATCTTTTCGAGCAGTTCGTTACCGTCCATGGTCTGACCTCCTTAATTAGTGTTAATTTACCCTGACCATACCCTTTTATACTTTTTATACTTTTTTATCCTGAAGGCTGTCCTGGGAGCCACCCGCCTGCAAGAGCCTCACAGGCTCCGGTAAACTGCCAGGAACGAGGCCTGACATCTCCATGATAGGTTATAAAGGAGCGCAGGAAGGAGGCCAACTCCGACCGGTTCCTTTGCTCGACCCTGGCCCGCACCGCCCGGTCCAGAGGGGTCCGCAGGAAGTAGGCCAGAGCCGCCACGGTAGCGGGAGAGAGCGGCAGCGCTCCGGAACAACTGGCAGCACAGTCGGGACAGAGGACGCCGCCCCGTTCGATGCTGAACCAGACCGGACGTGTGTCTATCACTCCGGGTTCCGGCGCCTGCCAGCCGTCGTGGTGGCCCATCACGCACCCAGCGAGCTGTGGCTGGTAGCCCAAAGCCGCCAGGAGCTTGGCCTCAAAGATGCAGCCAAGCAGCTCCGGATCCGCCTCCTCCAGGCTCCTCAGAGCGGCCAGCAACAGTTGAAACAGCTTTGGCAAGGGTTGTTTTTCCATGGTCAGGCGGTCGATCAGTTCCGCAAAACAACTGGCTGCAGCCAGCCGGTCCAGGTCCTGCTCGATAAAGCCAAAGGTCTCATCGGCATCCCCCTGGGTGATGGTATCCAGAGTCTTTCCGGCATAGAGAACGAGGTGCGTGTGGCTGAACAACTGCACCGCCCCCCGCAGGCGGCTGGAGGGCTTGCGAACACCCTTGGCGATGGCCGCCACTTTGCCCATCCCCCTGGTGAACAGGGTGAGAATCCGGTCAGCCTCGCCATACGCCATGCTGCGCAGCACGATGGCCTCTTCCTTATAAATGCCCATCTATTCGCTCCCCGGAGCTACCCGCCAGGCTGCTGCTCCTGTCCAAACGGAGTCTCCCCCTGCCTATGGCGATAGCTAATCCTTAGCTATATTATAAAAATATTTTTCCAATAAAGATATACCCGGTAAATACGCAAAAGCTTCAGTAAAAGAAATAAACTGCTCCTACCACAGCCCCCAGCAACCCAGGTTGAGAAGCAGGTGAATCATAGAAACATATTTGCAGTTTTACGACGCCGCAGTTTTTCACTAAAATGTATGAGGTTGCACAAGGGATCCATTTTCATGGGCAGCTGCCAATCCCGAGCCAGCCTGTGCAGAACATGCACCCAGGCCACAGGCCAATTGCCGGTCGTGACCGGAAGGAGTGAGGGCTCTTTTTTTCAGCAGAACATAATTAGCTGTTAAAAACGCACAATATTAACCAGAGAGGGTATTATTTTAAGGGGATAAATATTATAATAGATATCAGTATGGGAATTTGTGCCTGGGTTTACAGATGCAAGAGGGTTGATAACGGACAGGCCCTGCCAGGCAATGTCTTCGAAATAACTTACATTAGGAAGGTCTAGATGGAAAAAATCATTGCTCCCTTGAGTTATCTCCTGATTTTCATTGCCGTGTATTATTTCTCAGTCTCTTTCTTCGGCTTCAAATACAAGAAAGAGACCAATATCGCCGACCCGGTCAACCGGTTTGCTGTCATCATCGCCGCTCATAATGAGGAGAGCGTGGTCGCCGCCCTGGTGGCCAACTGCAAGCAATTGGACTATCCCCAGGAACTGTACGACACCTTCGTGATCGCCGATAACTGCACCGACAACACGGTCCAGGTGGCCAAAGAAGCCGGGGCGAACGTCTGGATAAGAACCAACGACCAGGAGCGGGGCAAGGGCTACGCCATGGAGTGGGCATTCAACCGCCTCTACACCCTTCCCAAGGAATATGACGCCGTAGTGGTCATTGACGCCGACAACCTGGTCTCCCTCAACTTCTTGAAGATCATGAACAACCGGCTACTGCAGGGTGAGAAGATCATCCAGGGTTATCTGGATTCCAAAAACCCGGACGACACCTGGGTGACCCGTTGCATTCACGTGGGCTACGTGATCACCAACCGCTTCTGGCAACTGGCCAAGTACAACATCGGCCTGAGTTGCGCTCTCGGTGGCACCGGCATGTGCATCGCAGTCGATGTGCTGAAGGAGTTCGGCTGGGGCGCCAATTCCCTCACCGAGGACCTGGAGTTCCAGATCAAGGCCCTGCTGGTGGGCATCAAAGTGTCCTGGGCGCATGAGGCCAAGGTTTTTGACGAGAAGCCGCTGACCCTCAAACAGTCCATGAACCAGCGCCAGCGCTGGATGCAGGGACACTGCACGGTAGCCAGCCACTACCTGGGGAAACTGCTGTGGCAGGGTTTCAAACAGCGGAACCCCGCCCTCCTGGACGGAGCCATCTATTGCTGCAATCCCTTCTTCCTGATGCTCTGCGGTTTCGGGATCCTCTATCAGATCTTCCAGGGGTTGCCGATCCTGCAAATACTCATACACAATCCGATCATCATCATCGGCTTCGTCGGACAATTCCTGTATTTCAGCATCGCCCTATTGCTCGAGGAGATCAGCCCCAATGTTTACGCCTGGCTCTTCTACTACCCGATCTTCGCCCTGACCTGGCTGCCTGTAGCCTACAGCGGCTTTGCCACGCAGAGCAACCGGAACTGGAACCACACCCAGCACACCCGGAGCATCTCCTACCAGGAGTTGCCCGTTACCACCATCCATAACGACCAGGACCAGTGACCGGCAGCTTACGACCGAACAGTTAAGGACCCCCATCTGGCGGGGTTCTTTTTTATATCAGGCCAGAATCTCTTCTAAAATGTGAGCCTGCTCGGTCCTGGCTAGGGCCAGGACCCGGTCGCCTGAGGCGATCAGGGTGTCTCCCCGGGGAATGACAATCTCACCCTGGCGCAGGATCGCCGTCAGGACTATGCCCCCGGGCAGGTTCAGGTCTCCGATATTTTTCCCGATCACCCGGGAAGCGGGAAGCACCTCCTCCTCCACCAGAGAGACCTTCCCTCCCTCCAGTTTTAACAACGTGATCAGTTCACCCAGGCTGACCTCCTCCTGAATCACCCTGGCAATGAAGAGAGCGCCGTTGACAGCGAAATCAACCCCGTGTTCCTTGGTGAACAGCCACTCGTTGTTGAGATTGTTGACCCGGGCGATCACCCGCTGTACGCCGAATTGCCTCTTGGCGAGCATTGCAAAGGCCAGGTTGTCCACATCGCTCCCGGTCACAGCGACCACCGCCTGGGCCCTGGTGATCCCCACGGCTTCCAGAACACGGGGATCGGTACCGTCTCCCAGCACTGTTTTAACCGCTGGCAGCTTGCCGAACTTATTCAGGGCCGACTGCTTTTTGTCCACCATGGCTACCTCCACCCCGTCCAGGACGAGGATCTGAGCCAGATTAAAGCCCACCTTGCCCGCACCGATGATCAGGACATACATCTTGACTCCTCCTTGAGAACGCTATTGCTAATCAAGTAGGCTTTCCAGCCTGGGCATGGCCTGATCGCTCACCACCACCTGAATCAGGTCATGATCACTGAAGACCGTACCCATGTAAGGAACCATGGCCTGTCCGTTGCGGATCAGACAGACAACCATAAGCTCGCCCGGCACCGCCACATCCCGAACCATCCTGCCGATGAGCCGGTGCGGCACCTCCAACTCGACGATCCTGACCTCCCCGTTGCCGGAGGCCAGCAGAGTCAGCAACCGCTCCCCCACCAGCAGTTCATGAATGCGCCTGGCTCCCCAGGCGGTCGGGGCAATCACCGGTATTCCCAGGTTCTGGTAGATCTCCGCCCGGATCGGGTCGATGATCCGGGCCACCACCTTGGGAATGGCAAACCGCTCCCGGGCCAGCGTGGCTACCACAAAGTTAGTATTATCGTCATCTGTGACCGTGGCCAGGGCATCAGCCCGCTCAGCGCCCGCCTCTGCCAGGGCGGCGAGGTCAAAACCGAAGCCCTCTACTTTTTTGCCGGCAAAGCTCGGCCTCAGGCGCTGGAACGCCAGGGGATCGGGATCGATTACAGCGACAGAGTGACCCCCTTGAGCCAGTGTCCCGGCCAACTGCGAACCCAGTGTCCCACAACCAACGACGACAATGTGCATCTTCAGACCTCCTTAGCGACCGCCTGGATAAACGCCATTATAGTTGCTGCCGCTCGCCAACGCTCTGGCCGGATCGCTCCCGGCGCCGTGCCGCCAGTTTGCGCAGCTCTTCTGCGATGAACAGCACAGCCCCGAAAGCCGTCAGCAGACCCCAGTCGACCAGCCGCAGCGGCGCCGTGCCGAACAGGCCCTGCATGAAGGGAACGTAGCTGATCGCCGACATGATGCCGATGCCGATCACTTCTCCCAGGATCAGGAAGCGATTGGATAGCAGGCCGATATGGAATACGGACACACTCTCGGTACGCACCGCAAAGCCGTTGAACACCTGGGAGACCACGATCGCCGCCTGGGTCATGGTGATGGCGTGGCGATAGAGCAGACTCGTCTTCGGCAACACCGCCCCCCAGTGCCAGCCGCCCTGGAGCAGCACGAACAGGAAGCCAGCGATCGCCCCCGCTCCCTGGATGCCGCCCAAAAACAGCATCCGCTTGATCAGGGCAAGATCGAACAGCCGGGCTGGGCGGGGACGCGGCGGCCTTTTCATCAGCCCGGGCTCCGGACTTTCGGTGCCCAGGGCCAGGGCCGGGGTAACGTCGGAGCCCAGGTCGATGGCCAGCACCTGGAGGGCGTTCAGCGGCACCAGGTTGACGCCGGCGACGGCGGCAAACAGGAAGGGCAGCAGTTCGGCCATGTTGTGGGAGAACAGGTAGAGAATGAACTTCTTGATATTGGCGTAGACCGCCCGCCCCAACTCGACAGCTTGGACAATGGAGGCGAAGCTGTCATCCAGCAGGATCATCACCGCCGCCTCCCGGGAGACATCGGTGCCCGTGACACCCATGGCGATCCCGATATCAGCCCGCTTCAAGGCCGGAGCGTCGTTGACTCCGTCGCCGGTGACAGCCACTACCTGGCCCAGGTCCTGGAGGGCGGCCACCACCCGCAGCTTGTGTTCGGGGGCGACCCGGGCAAAGACCAGCGGCTGATCGACGCCCAGGGTTGACCTGAGCTGCCCGGCGTCCATCCCCTCCAACTCCACCCCGGTGATGATCCGGGCCCGGGCGCCTCCGGTAATCCCGATGCGCCCGGCGATCGCCTCGGCGGTAAGGCCGTAGTCCCCGGTCACCATGATGATGGCGATACCGGCCTCCCGGGCCATCTGCACCGCTGCAGCCACCTCCGGCCGGGGTGGGTCCATCATGCCCACCAGGCCCAGGAAGACCAGATCGGCCTCCACGTTCTCGCTGGTGTATGCCCTCAGATCATCCGGGAGCACCCGGCAGGCTATAGCCAGGACCCGCAATCCCTGCCTGGCCATGGTATCATTACGCTGCAGGATCTCCGCCCGGGCCGGTTCCTCCAGGGAGGCCTCCGGGCTCTGCAGCCTGGTGCATAAGGCGAGCACCTCCCGTGGGGCGCCCTTCACATAGGCAGTGACCCGCCCGTTCTGCCCGTGCAGGGAACTCATCCGCTTCCGCCGGGAATCGAAGGGCAACAGGTAGACCCGGGGCTCCAGCAGGAGCGCCGCCTCCAGGTTAAAACCCGCCTTGCCAGCCAGGGTCAACAGCGCCCCCTCGGTAGGGTCGCCCAGCACGCTCCAGCCCTGGTTCTCGCTATCCGGCGGCAGTAAGCGGGCGGTATTGCAGAAGGCTGCAGCCCTGATCAGAGGCTCCCAATCATGAAGCTGCCCGGTCGACAGGGCTGGCAGTGTCCCAACAGTATCAGCATGTTCAGCACTGGCCGCATCCCGGGTGCCGTCGGCTATGTCCCCGGCGCCGCTATTTTCCGCCAGGAGAAACTCGCCCCGGGGTTCGAAGCCCACCCCGTTGACCTTCACCTGCTGTCCGGGACGCCAGATCTCCCTGACAGTCATCTCGCCCTTGGTCAGGGTCCCAGTCTTATCGGTGCAGATATCGTTGGTGGAACCCAGGGTCTCCACGGCGGAGAGGCGCTTGATCAGGGCGTTGTGCCTGGCCATCCGCTGCACCCCTACCGCCAGCGACACCGACATGGTGGCGGGCAGGCCCTCAGGCACCACCGCCACCATCACCCCCAGGGCAAACAGAAAATCCTCGATCCAGCCCAGCCCCAGAAACCGGCCCAGGACGAACAGAATCGCTCCAATGACCAGGGCGGCCTGGGCGACCAGTTGTGCCATCCGGCGGACTTCCAGTTGCAGCGGGCTGGGCACATCCGCCACCCCCGCCGTTAACTGAAAGATCTTGCCAAACTGGGTCTGATCACCGGTGGAGTGGACAATGGCGATCCCGGATCCCGCAGCCACCGAGGTCCCCATGAAGACCAGGTTGGGGATCTCGATCCACCCCAGTTCCTCCTCGAAGACGGCGGTAGCGGTCTTACGCTGCGGCTCCGATTCTCCGGTCAGGGTAATGTTGTTGGTGGTCATTTCGAAGGCCTGGACCAGCCGGGCATCCGCCGGGATGTTGTCTCCCCCCTCCAGGAGCAGCACGTCCCCCGGCAGCAGTTCGCTAGCGTCGACGGACGCCTCCTGGCCGTCCCGGTAGACCCTGGCCTTGGCCGGAACCAGTCTGGTCAAGGCCTCGGTCGCCCGCTCCGCCCGGTATTCCTGGACAAAACCGATAATAGCGTTGAGCAGCACTACTCCCATAATAGCCATGGACAGGTGCAGGTCGCTAGAGTGGCGGCCGCCGAGCAGGTAGACCACAAGGGTGATGATGGAGGCGAGGATCAACAATATGGCGAAGAGGTCGGTAAACTGCCCGAAAAACCGGCCGATCAGCGAGCGCCGCCGCCCTTTCTGCAGCCGGTTCCAGCCGCAGCGGCCCCGCAGTTCCGCCACCTGCTCCGCCTGTAGCCCCTGGGGCGTCGTGCCCAGGGCGCCGTATACGTCGAGGGGCGCCAGGCGCGGGATCTCTTTCAAATTATCGGGGATGGCCTGCTTGGGTTCCACTTCCCGATCCTCCTGTAGGCTGCTGGGTGCTACCTCTGATAGTAGAACTTTCCTGGCCTGAATACAAATAGCAGGGCAGTTGCTACCGGCCTCTGCCACGCCCGGTGAAAAGTTTTCCCGGATTGTTTTTTAATGATGCAGATCGCGATCGCCTTTTATGATCTCCGGTCAGTTAATCGTTATCCGGTTCCGGTGGCTCGCCGAGGAGAGCGGCTATGTCCGGAGCCGGCAGGGCCTGGACGTCTTTCAGCCGGCGTTCGATAGTGCGGCTCTTCTTGCTGGCGCTGTCGATGGTGGCGGCGGCCTCCTCCAGTTTCTTGTGGGTCTTGTCCAGCAGGTCGCCGAACTTTCCGAACTCGGTCTTGACGGCGCCGAGCAGCGACCAGACCTCGCTGGAGCGCCTCTCGATGGCCAGGGTGCGAAAACCCATCTGTAGGCTGTTCAGAATGGCGGCCAGTGTGGTCGGCCCGGTGATCACCACGCGATGCTCCCGCTGCAGCGCCTCGCAGAGTCCGGGCCGCCGCAGCACCTCGGCGTACAGGCCCTCCACCGGCAGGAACATGATGGCAAAATCGGTGGTATGGGGCGGATCGAGGTATTTTTCCTTGATGCTCTTGGCCTCCAGGCGAATCCGGGTCTCCAGTTGCTTCGCCGCCTCCTCGGCCAATGCAGGATTACCCCGTTCATACTCGTCCAGCATCCGCTGGTAGTCTTCCTGGGGGAACTTGGCGTCGATCGGCAGCAGCACCTCCTCCCGACCGTCCGGGTCGCGTCCCGGGAGCCGAATGGCGAACTCCACCCGCTCGGTGCTCCCTGGCCTGGTGGCCACGTTGCAAGCGTATTGATCGCCGGTCAGGATCTGATCCAGAATAGCACCGAGCTGAATCTCCCCCCAGACGCCCCTGGTCTTGACGTTAGTCAGCACCTTTTTCAGGTCGCCCACGCCGGTGGCCAGGGACTGCATCTCCCCCAGGCCCTTATGCACCTGCTCCAACCGCTCGCTCACCAGCTTGAAGGATTCTCCCAGGCGCTGCTCCAGGGTGGCGCTCAGCTTTTCATCGACGGTTGCCCGCATCTGCTCCAGCTTGGCGCTATTTTCGGCCTGCAACTGGGTCAGCTTGGCCTCCACGGTCCCCCGCACCTGCTCTAGCTTCTGCTCGGTGGCCCCGGTCAGGGCGGTCAACTGGCAGGCAAAGCTGTCGAGCTGGTTCTTCTGGAGGGTGGCGATCTCCGTCATCCGCCGGGAGACCGATTCGCCGAAAGCATTCAGGGTGCTGCCCTGCTCGTCCCGGCCCTGTCTGGCGGTGAGGCTGGCCTCGGTCCGGCTCCGGGCAAACTCATCCCTGAACGCCTGCTCCACCTGGGCGCTACCCCTCTCCAGGGCAGCCAGGTAGCCCTCCAGGCGCACCAGGCGTTCGTAGGGGCTACGGCGCCAGATCCAGGCGAGCAGCAGCAGGGTCGCCCCATTGAGGATCAACGTCAGAATCAATAGACCTGTGACCATGATTTTCCCTCTTTTATCGGTATCTGCGATCGATCCGTTTGCATTCCGGCCTTTCAGGATATACATTATGTATGGAGGCGGAAATTCCTGCCTGATCCCGGCAGCAGCTAATGTGTGAGGGGCTGTAGCAATTAGGAAAGAAAGGACGCCGTTAAACAGTGATAGTGCTATGGACGATCTTCTGGATCCTGGTCGGCATTGTCATCCTCCTGGCAGCGCTGCTGACGGCGCCGCTCAACTTCTCCGCCCAGGCCGGCCTCGATGATGAGATCGCCAGCTTTGAGGGCCTGCTGTCCTGGGCAGGCAGGTTGATCGGCTTCCAGGTAGTCGCCACCAGCGGCCAACCGGTACAGATGAGCGTGCGGTTCGGCCATTGGACCAGGCAACTGCAGGGGGGCAAGGCCAAGAAACAGGAGCGGCGCCCGGGCAAGTTCGATCTGGCCTGGACTCGCACGGCACGGTCTTACCTGGACAAGCAAGTCCTGCGGGAGGTGTTTCGCTGCCTGTTCCGGCTGGAACGCTCGCTCGATCTCCGGCTGAGCTTCGAGGGCGAGGTCGGCTTCGAGGACCCGGACCTTACCGGCTACCTGGCAGGCCTGCTGGCGGTTCTGAACCCTGGACAGTGGGAATGCCACCTGCAACCCAACTTCACGAAGGAGGTGCTACGCTTCCAGGGCTCGGTACAGGGGCGGATAGTACCGGCCAAGCTACTCTGGCTGACCGGATGCCTGTTGCTCAGCACCCCGGTCCGGAGCATCTGGTGGTCTCAGCTAAAAATTAGAATGTCCAAATATCAAAGTCAAAAAAAGGAGGCTGTTGTTAATGATTAAAGAGAATGTCGATGCCCTGGTTGATCACCTGGAGCGCCTGATCAACACCAAGACGATCGTGGGCGAACCGATCACCGCCGGCGATATCCAGATCATCCCGATCATGTCCGCCAGCTTCGGCTACGGCACCGGCACCGGTGAAGGTACCGAGCCAGGCAAGGGTGGCGGCAAGGGTGGCGGTGGCGGCGCCGGCGGGACGATCACCCCGACCGCTCTGATCCTGGTGCAAGGCGGAGAGGCCAAGGTCTACTCTCTGGGGAAGAAGGGCATGATCGAAAAACTGACCGAAATAGTCCCCGAATGCATGGCCAAATTCTGCAAGAAAGAGACTCCACAGGAATAACCTGATCAGTCATAACCGGTGCGGCGAATTCGCCGCACCGGTTATGCTAGATGGCGCCGCCCCCCAATATCATGTGGGCTTCTGTTTCGTCGATTTATCAATAAAGAAATGAGACCTGATGTGATCATTCTTATCGGTATCGCGGCAGACTGAAAAGAGGTTAAATCGCTTGCTATAGCGAACTAATTGGCAGTTAGATGGGAAAATAATGAACAACAAAGGAAGCGATGCCGCTTGTCTTTGCCCGTCATCAAAGACCTGACCATTGCCGATTATTTCAGAGAACTGGCTGACGATTCCCTCTTCCCCAGCGCCGGGGCCTCTGCCGGCCTGACCGCCGCCCAGGGCGCAGCCCTGTTTGCCATGGTCTGCCGGGTCAACCTGCGCAAGTTGGATGATCAGGGCGTGGCTGAACCCGGCCAGAAGGAGCAGTTGGATTTCTGGAAGCGAATACTGGCACAGGCGGATGAACTGACTGAGCGTTGCCTGGATCTCGCTCAGGAGGATGGGTCCGCCTACCGGGACGTGGCGGAAGGAGACCCCAATGGGCCCGCCCACGCTATGGATGTGCCCCTGGAGATCGCCCGGCATTCCCTGAAGATCGCCGGCCTGATCCGGGCAGCGCTGCCCAAATCTTACGCCCCGGTGAAGGCCGATGCCGAAACCGCCCTGGCGCTGGTGCGGGGCAGTTTCAGGGCCGGGCTGGTGGTAGCCCGGCACAACCTGCCCCTGCTCAAGAACCAAATCGAGCAGGATAATTATGTCAACTTGATTGATGCCCTAAAGTTCAAGGCCGAGCTTGATCCCGTTCGGGGGATGCAGGCGGTCAGCCCAGAAAAGCCGCAATAATACCGACCAAGAAGATCCCGTCGAAGACCCCGGCCCCTCCGATGCTGACCATCTGGGTGCCCAGATTCTGAATCGCCCGCCAGTTCAGGAGGTCGGCCCCCACCAGGGTGCCGATGGTGCCGGCTACATAGGCTATGGGAGCGGCCTGGCCGGGAAGGGCGAGGCCGGTTATTTCCATCAGGAGAGCAGCGGCAGCCGCTACCAGCGGCGGTATGAAGGCCGGCATGACGATCCCCACCCCCGGCTGGGGGCGGGCCATCAGCTTCGCCACAATAGTTACCAGCAGCATGGCAATCAGGGTGGGCTTCAGCGGCACTCGCGCTATCAGCAGGTAGAGGGAGAAGAGGGCCGGGAGACCGGCGCCGCCGACATTAAGACAGATCATCTGCTCCTGCACCGCTGGGGGATAGTAAAAGAACAAGAAGAAAAAAGGCTTTGCTTTACGCTCCCGGGTGACCATCCGGCGGCGTGACAGGGGTATGTTGATCAGGCTCCCGAGAACACAGGCGGTCAGAAACAGGAAGGCGCCGTCAGGGGACAATCCCAGACGCGCGAAAGAAAAGGCCGCCACGTTGTAGAACAGCAGCATGAGCAACAGGGGGATCAGCAGGACCAGCAAAAAAAAGGGCATTCAGGAGGACCTCCTAGTCCTATTTTGCACCCGATGAAGTGTCAATACAAGCACCGGACGAGCCTTAGACGAAAAAAGGATGCCCCACATTGTCAAGCCGATTCGGCCTCATTCTCAGGCTGGTCCCTGATGGCGCTGGTGGCCAGGGTTGCTACGTAGACACCGCCGACGCCGGCTGCCAGAAGAGTGCGGCTGCATTCCCCGGTGGTGGCCCCGGTGGTGAATACATCGTCAATCAGCAGCACGCCGCGGCCCGCCAGACCGGCCGCCTCAGCTCCGGACTGGAAGGCGCCGGCCACGTTCAACCTGCGGTTTGCCCGGGAGAGAGCGGTCTGGCTGGGAGTGTCCCGCACCCGGGTAAGGGCGCCGGTGATCAGGGGCAACTGCAGCAAACGTGCCACCTCCGCCGCCAGCAGGGCTGCCTGGTCGAAGCGCCGCTCCCGCTCCCGGTTGGGATGCAGCGGCACTGAGACCACCCCGGCCAGTTGGCGGTAGGGGATCATCTCCACTATCAGGGCAGCCAACAACTCTCCCAGGGGTCCGGCCAATGACCGGCCGGCGGTAAACTTGTAGCGGTACAGAGCATCCCGGACCAAGCCCTCGTAGGGCGCCACCCCCCGGGCAAATACAAAGGGGGGCGCCTCCTGGCGGCAGGCCCGGCAGACTCCGTCAGGTCCCAAGCACCCGGAAAAGCGGCCGCACAGTTTGCAGATCTGCAGATTCCGGGTCAACTCGGACCAGGAGATCAGGCAGGCCCGGCAGAGATGCCGCGGCGATCCGGGCCGGCCGCACAGAGGGCAACCGGGCACCTGCGGGAACAGCAGTTCTTTGATCAGGTCAACTAAACCTTCTGGCAGGACGATCCCGAGCCTCATCCCTCATCAACTCCCGCAGCGCCTCCAGATAATCGGGGCGGAGATAGCCCAGCCTGGCCGCCTCGGCATTCAGAGCCCGGATCTGCCCCAGGGCCTCCTCCATTTCCCGGCTGACACCCGGCCCCACAAACCAGACCTCGCCCGTAGGGTAGGATGGGTTGCGCCCGCACCGCCCGGCGATCTGCACCAGGGTCGGAGCTGCAAAGACGCCCGCCTGGTCGGCCCACAGCACGATCACGTGCACCCGCGGCAGCGTTACTCCCCGCTCCATAATGGTGGTGGTCACGAGCACTGGATACTCTCCGTTGAAGAAACGCTCTCGCTTGCGGTCCCGGTGCTGGTCGCTGGCATGGCTCCATTCAATCCAGGACGGCTTGAAGTTATCCAGGGGCGGCTTGCCGGCTGCATTTCTCAATGCCTGGCCGACCAGGGCGGTCTGTTCCACTCCGGGCACGAACAGAAACAGCGGGGCCTGGAACTGCTCGACGGTAGCCTTGACCAGATTGAGCACCTCGGGATGAATGGTGGCCACCCGGCCTCTAACCCGGAACGGCTGCAGCTTCAAAAAACGTGGTTCCGGCAGGGGAAAGCCGTGCGGGCGAGCCGGTATCTTAATTATGTCAACTCCATCATGCTGGATCTGATCGAGCATCCAGGACGCCGGCGTGGCGGTGAGATAGACTAGCTTGCCCCCGCAGCGGCCCGCCTGCTCCACCCCATAGTGCAGCATCCTGCTCCCCGGATAAGGAAAGGCATCCCCCTCGTCGAGGATCACCAGGTCAAAATGCCTGTGCCACCGCAGAGTCTGGTGAGTGGTCGCTACGACCAGCGGCGCCTCTCTGGCCCGGCTGCCACTGCCTCCATAGAGGGCCGCCACTTTCTCTTTGCCGAAGGCCCGCTCCAGACGGGGGGCCACTTCTAGAACGACATCCCGCCTGGGGGTGGCGAAAAGCACCGTTGACCCCCAGCCCAGGGCCTGTCCGATGAGCGGATAGGAGACCTCCGTCTTGCCTGCCCCACAGGCTGCCCAGACCAGGCAACGACCGTCCGGAGCAGGACTGGCGCCAAACTTCAGCAGTGCCTCGACCGCCGCCCGCTGCGGCGGGGTGAACTCCACCTCTAACTGAAATCTCCCGCTGCGCCGGGATGGCCGGGATTGCCCCTTCAGCGATCCGGCAGGTTTCGACCCCCCTGCCCTATCGCCCCACCCGGCTTCGGGATGGTGTGCCCAGGTCAACGTATCGCCGTGCGCTTGCCAATAGAGGGGGCGGCAGGTAGTGGAGCGGCCGTTCGCTGTTCCCGCCGCCGGTGGCAGAAATAATCTAAACAGGCCTGAGAGCAGGCCCTGACCGCTGGCTGGCTTTTCGCCGCCACCAGCAGTTTCGGCGTTATCTCCGGGCAGCACCGCGGTATAGAGCGTCTCGCACAGACTCAATCCACCCATGATGGCGCACTCGGGACACTCACAGCAGTCAGGCCGGCCGCAGTCTTTGCAGGAGACCGGCCGGGGGATTCCCTCCCATCCGCAGCGCTGGCAGCGCACCAGTCTCCCTCTCAGGGGAAATAGGGCCGGCAGCAGCTGGACACGACCAGCCAGGCAGAGGGCTTGGATCGTCCAGTTCAGGCGCCTCTCCTCCCTGTTCCAGCCGAGTGCCCGGGCGACCTCCACCGGACGCAACAGACGCCCCGCCAGAAGCCTCTGCAACTCCGCCAGCTCCCCCTGGCCGGGGAGAGAGACCGGCACGTCATGGATGGCTTGTCCCGCTAACCCACATGGATAATCGCCTGAATGTATTCTATCGAGGGATGCATATTGGAGATTGCCTGCCAGGGGGCGTAGTTCCCGCCGGCTGAGCTGCACCAGTGCTTCGAAGGAGGGGTGGCCGCTCCAACGATTCGTCCGAGTTGCAAACCGGACCAGACGGCTCTGCAGACCATCCAAGAGAGCTGCGCCGAGCCCTACCGGAAGGGGCTCACTTAGGGGAACCAGGGTCTGCAACGCCAGGGTGGCGTTAAGGTAGGCCCTGTCGAAAGACAGGTCGGGTGAGAGGTAGATTAGCCCGCTCATCTCATTGTGAGCCAGGTATAGCGTGAATAGGCCCATCCAACCGACCTCCCGCCGCGCCACGCAATCACAAAAGTAGGCCGACCCATGGCCACCGGCCAGTCTGGCCTCCTCATTCAACTTCTACTTTCCACCCTGCCATCTGAAAAACCTGCATGGCAGATTAAGGAGAGGCACTTTTTCTGCGCACCAGAGTCACCGCACAGTGTTCCAGCGGAGCCTGGATCTCCTCACCCTTCAGCAGTCTGCGCACCAGACGGGCCACCAGCCGCGGATTGACCTGGCCGGCGAGGCTGAAATAGCAGACCATTTCCCCGCGACAGGCATGCAGTCCGGTTTCCAGCGGCTGCCCATCCGGACTATGGCACTCGATGAAGGTGAAGGCATTATGTTTGTCAAGACGCCTCAGGATCTCCGGCGTATCGTCGCTGGAGCTATTGTCGACGACCACCAGGTCGAAGTGCGAGCGGGAGGTGTTATACGCAGCCAGGATCTCCCTGATCAGGCCTTCTATGATCGCAGCCTGATTCCGAACCACAAACAGCAGGCTCAAATAAGGATTTGCCGCTCTATGGCTGCAAAGCAGGAGGGCAAGCTTCCATAAAAGCAAAAATAGTCCGTAAAGGGCTAACCCACAGACCAAAACCAATAACACCGTACCCACGTTGACATCCCCTTCCCTGATCCAATATATGCGGGAAGGAAAAAAGGGGTTAAATCTCTACCATCCGCTTTTTAATGGTGATTGTGGATGTGCCTGGGAAGCCTTGCGCCGCAAGCATTTTGTTCTGCAAGAACGGTAATTGCTAACTGATGCCAACCAAATACCTGGTTTAGTGCTTTTACCGCTTCTAACTGGCTGTCCGGGAGCACATGAGCGTAAATCTTCAATGTCATCCCAATGTTTTTATGCCCCAGCCGTTCCGAAACAATCTTCACAAAAACTCCCTCGCGCAGAACCAGAAAACCGTCCCGCGACTCTTTGTTTGTAGCAATACATCACTTTCGTACCAATAACTCCCTCATTCTCGTTATCGATCCCTGCAGAGCTTCCGTGATCCGGTTCTCCCGGTTTAGCACCTCCAGCATGAAACAGCCCCTGTAGCCGACGGCTAGCAGCACCCCGACCAGCTCCTCCCACTCGATCGCGCCCTGGAAGGGCGCCCAGTGCCGGTCCTGCCAGGCGGCCTCTTCCAGTCCGTCGTTGTCGGAAAGATGGGTGGTAACAATGCGCGGCGCCAGATAGCGAAGATTATCAAAGAAGTCCTCCCCGCCGTATGTGGCATGGGAACTGTCGAAACAGACGCCCACCAGGTCCGGGTCCATACCCTGGATCACCAGGGCGAGCTCGCGGCACGAGGGGCCAAACATGTTTTCAATAGCCAGTCCCACCCCTGCCCGGCTGGCGTCATCAAGCAGTTCCTTCAGGCTCTCCAGCCAGATCTCGTTTGAGCGTTCATACCTGACGACAGCCTGGCCACCTTCCGGCCAGTAGGGCCATTGGGTATAGCATTCGTATTCCACGATCAGGTATCTGGCCCCGAGGATCCTGGCTGATTCCAGCACCTCGCGGCGCTCCGCCAGCGCCGCCCGCCTCCGGTCCTCGACCGGGTCGGCCAACCACTGCCCGTTCCCGGGCTCTCCCGACGGCCCGTGCACCGAATTGACAGTTATCCCGTATCGCTCGACCCAGCGGCGCACATCCCTCAACTGGGCCGGATCCCATCGTTCATTCCGTCTGTTCAGGATGCCGATCTCGATCTGCTTGATACCGTTGTCGCGCAAACAGCTAAAATCCCTCTCCTCAGGCGCCCGTTCTCCGAAAATACAGCTCGAGAGGCCGATCTCCAGACTGGCCGTACCCTTTCCATCCTGCAATAGCTCATCCATGTTGCTGTTCGAGCCCCCTTTGATATCAGTGTCTTAATCTTGCAGTTCCCCCGGGCAGTTCCCTACAGACAAAAGTCAATTGACAGCCAACTGTTTGCATTCCTCCCAGGGAATGAACAATCCGGCCGGTTGTCCCTTTTCAAACCAGTCCTGTTCCCGGTTGAGGAGATCCACCACCAGGATGAAATTGTTGACCCGCACGTTATACCTGATAATGCTGCCCAGCACCAACCGGTCCTCGATCAGGCCCCTGGCGGCGATCCCATGACCGTTGCCAGAGACTTGCCCCCGGGAAAGGTTGATCGCCTCCGGCCTGATGGCGAAGAGATCGCCGGCGGGCCTGCCGCAACCGATGGACTCCAATTGCGTGCCGCTAAAAACATTGTAGTTGCCAATAAAATTAGCCACAAACTCGGTCCTGGGGGTTGTATAGATCTCCTCTGGCCGGCCCATCTGGACGATCCTGCCGCTTTCCATGATCATGATCTTGTCCGAGACGATCAGCGCCTCCTCCTGGTCGTGGGTCACGAAGATGGTGGTGATCTCCAATTTCTTCTGTATTTTACGGATCTCCATGCGCAGGCTCTTTCTGATCTTGGCGTCAAGGGCGTTCAGGGGCTCGTCCAGCAAGAGGATTTTCGGTTCCATCACCAGCGCCCTGGCCAGGGCGACCCGCTGCTGCTGCCCTCCTGACAGCTGGTACGGGTAAAAGCGCTCCTTTCCCTCCAGCTCCACGGTGGCGATGGTCTCTCGTACCCTGTTGAGATACTGCGCCCTTCGCAGTCCCTGCATTTGCGGCCCGAAGGAGATGTTTTCCACGACGTTCATGTTGGGAAACAGGGCGTATGACTGAAAGACCATGCCGATGCCCCGCTCTCTGCACTGTAGGCGGCTGATCTCCCGCCCGTCGATATAGATCTTCCCGGCATCATTCGCCGTGAGGCCTGCCAGGCAGCGCAGCAGGGTAGTTTTGCCGCAGCCGCTGGGGCCCAGCAGGGTGATGAATTCACCTTTTGCAGCGACAAAGCTGAGGTCCTCAAAGACAGACGTCTGCCCGTACCGCTTGGACAGCCTCTCAACCTCCACGAAGTCCATCGCACATCCTCCCATCAAGTTTCCGGCCTTTTGTTCAAGTAGCCGCCGAGCAAGATCAATACCGCTGAAACTATAAAGATCAACAGATAATAGACGACCACGATGGCGCTTGACAGGTGACCGCTCTCCTTCATTCTCCCGTACAGGAAAACCTGCACCGTTTCGTAACTCCCTCCAGCCAGGATGTTGGCGATCACAAATTCCCCGAGCAAGATCGAAAAGGAGATCATGGCAGCGTGGGTCACGCCCTTGAGAATATTGGGAAGAATGACCATCAAAAAGGCCTTCCAGGCCGGAGCGCCCATAGTTTCCGCAGCCTCCATCAGCACCACGGCATTGATGGCGTTCAAGCTGTTCTTGATCGCCCAGTACATGAACGGCAGGATGACCACGAAGTAGGCTCCGATCAGGATCCAGATCGTGCCCGCGATTGCTACCGGCCCCTTGGAATAGATGGAGATCAGCCCCACCGCCAGGATCACCCCGGGGATGGCGAAAGGAATCGTGATCACCGCTTGCAGCAGACGGTCCCACCGGGGAAGATAGACATGGACGATGAAGATGGCCGGAATCATGACGGCCAGGTTGACCAGAATCGTGATGCCGGAGACGAGACAGGAGCGGCACAGGGACGGCAGAAAACGGGGGTCTGCAAACAGCTTGATAAACCAGCTCAGGGAGTAACTCTCGGGAAGGATCGTGGTCTGCCAGTTGGTGGCCAGGGCATAGAGCAGGGTTCCGATCAGGGGCAGCAACAGAAAGAGGACGATCGCCGCCACCACGAGATAATGCCGCACATTACCCTCTCTCATGGCTTACCCCTCTCTGCTGCCTGGCCAGCAAATCGTTGGCCACCACCGCGCAGACCAGGACCGCTCCCAGCAGTACCGACAGGGCAGAGGCCAGATACGGATTCAAGAACATATAGCCGGAAATCAGGTCGCCGATCCTGATGGGCAACAGGTTGTAATTGCCGGCAGTGAGAGCCATGGCGGTGGCGTAGGCGCCCATAGCGTTGGCAAACAGCAGGCTGAAGGTGCCCAGGATACTCCTGCTCAGCACGGGCACCCCGATGTGGATCCAGAATTGAGCCCCGGAGGCACCCAGAGTGCTGGCGCACTCCATCCATTCCCGCCTGATCCCGGCAAAAGCTGGGTAGAGCACCAGGATGCCCAGCGGGATCTGAAAATAGGTATAGATCAGGACGAGCCCCTTCCAGGTGTAGATGTTGAAGCCCTCCAGCCAGTGGAGGTCCAAGTGGCGCAGGATAATGTTGATATAGCCGTTCTGACCCAACATGATGATGAAGGCGAAAGCCAGGGGCACTCCAGCGAAGTTGGCAGTCATGCCCGAGTACATCAGGACAAAATCCCTGATTCGGGGCGCTATCCTGGTCAGAGAATAGCTCCCCACCATGGCGACGGCCAGGCCGAACACGCTGGAAAGGAGGGAGATCAGCAGGCTGTTGCCGATGCTCTGCAGGTAATAGGGATTGGTCAGGGCGATCTGATATTGCGCCAGGGAGAACCCTGTCCCCTCGGAGTTTCTGAAGCCGTTGACGACTACAAGCAACAGGGGTAAGAGTTCGAAGGCCAGTACGAGCAAAATAAACGGGGCCAATCCCCATATTCTCTTTTTCAAGCTGTGTCCCAACTCCCGCCTCAATTTGGCTGCCAGGCGACCAACGCCGTGAAGGAGCCGCAAGACCCCGGGGGTGAGGGATCTTGCGGCTCCGCCAGGCAACTCATGCCTATTGCATAGAGATCAGCACTTTTTCCTGCCACAGCTGCGGCAACTGTTTGGCAGTCGCTCCCCAGGTTGTGTAATCTTGCACGGACTTGGCGTTTTTGTATTCTTCCGCCGGCAGCATCTTGGCCTTGACGTCATCGGGAATGGTGATGTTGCTTCTGATCGGTTTGGCAAAACCCCTGGCGTAGTTTAGCTGGCCCTCGTCGCTCAACAAGTATTCCACCGCTACTTTGGCGGCATTCGGATGGGGAGCGTACTTGTTGATGATCAGGGCATATCCAGTAGTCAGGGAACCTTCCGCAGGGATGGCGATGTCAAAATTGTCCCGGCCCAGTTGATCGGCATAGTTGAGGGCGTTGAAATCCCAGACCAGCGCCACCTCCACCTCACCCTTCTCGATGTTGGCGATCAGCGGATCGACCAGACTGATCCGTTTCTGCTGGGCCAGCTTGGCAAAGAAATCGAGTCCCGGCTGGATGTTCTTCTCATCTCCGCCATTGGCCATCGCCACAGCCAGCACGGCGGCCTGGGCCTGAGCCTCCCTGGTCACATCCCCGACCGCAACCTTATACGAACCCTTCAGGATATCGTCCCAGCTCTTGGGAGGATTTTTCACCAGCTTCTTGTTGGTCAGAAAACTGATGGTGCCGGTATAGGCCACAGTCCAATTGCCGTCCGGGTCTTTGGCCCAATTCGGCAGTTCTGCCCAGTGGGATGCCTTGTAGGGCAGGGTGATCCCCTTGGCTACGGCTACCGGGGCAAAGGTGATCCCGATATCGGTCATGTCTGCGGAGGGCTTGTCCTTCTCCGCCTCGATCTTGCTGATCGCCTCGGCGCTCGACATATCGGTATCAACGTGCTTCAGACCGTACTTACTGGAGATCTCGGCAAAGTTAGCCTTGTAATTTGCCCAGGAGTCAGGCATGCCGAGGCTGACCAACTGCCCCTCCTGCCTGGCCTGGGCCTCGATCTCCGGCAGTGTCAACTCTTTCGGAGTCACCTGATTGCTCGCCTGTTTACTACTGCAGCCCGATAACAGCAGGGATAATGAGAGGACGATCAGCAGGACCGTAGATGCGACGTTCTTTCTGATGCTAGGACTCATTTTCAACCCACCTCTACTATTTTTTGCTTCACGGCTATTGTAACTGCTGATTATTGATACCTGATTAACAAATCATTAAATTATGGTTAATAACCCGGCACCATCCATGCCCGGCAAGCACATACAGATGAACGGCGCCTCTTTGCCCTCAGGCAACGCCTCCACCGTTCCTGCGAGAGCGGCGATCATCCCGGCTTCCAGCGTCGGCAATGCGCCACCGGATGATCCTATGGCCTGCTGCTGGATGATGCCACATAAATGAATACCAGATGATCTGTTTACGGGTGTGTAGTGAACATATGCCTGGAGGTGGGAGCCATGAGAGATCCGAGAGTGAACACGCTGACCGTGCTGAAAGTAGATCTAGAACTAGGCTGGAGGGGATAGCTTCGTCTATATAGAAAAATTACAGGCCGCTTCTGCCTGTAATAATGGTTTCCAGGTTATGTTAGCTGTCCGAGTGTCCGTCCAAGCCCTTAGGGTTCTTACGGATTTTTCGAGGCTCTAAGGGATTCTAGGTTATCGGCCCGAACTCTGGTATTTAATTGTGAAACATATTATTAGCCCTACTCGGCTTGATATTACTGGATTTTTTAACCTTAAATCTCTACCATCCGCTTTTTAATGGCAAAAATGGCAGCCTGAGTACGGTCCTCCACCTTCAACTTCCTGAAAATGCTAGTGATGTGATTTTTTACGGTTTTCTCGCTAATAAACAGCTTGTGGGCGATATTCTTATTGGACTCACCCTGGGCGATCAGACCGAGCACCTCTTTTTCCCTCTCGGTCAGCAGGCCGATCTCGTCATCCTTGCGAACCGGCATGCTCAATCGGTTATATTCCCCGAGCAGGCGGCTGGTGACCATCGGATGAAAGGCCGGCCGGCCTTCGAAAACGGTGTGGATCGCTTTTAGCAACTCGTCCGGTTCCACGTCTTTCAACAGATAACCGGAAGCACCGGCCCGGATGACCTCCAGCACATCATCATCCTCGGCCACAGTCAGGATGATGATCCTGATCTCCGGAAACTCCCGCCTGATCACACGACTGGCCTCAATACCGTCGGTACCAGGCATTTTCAGGTCCATCAGGATCACATCGGGCATCAGTTGGCGCGCCTGATTGATAGCCCCCTGCCCGTCTCCGGCCTCACTGACAACCTGCAATTGTGGGTCCAAATCCAGGATCCGACGCAAGCCCTCCCTGATGAGAGGATGATCATCGGCTATCAGGATCCGAATCTCATCCAAGCTATCCATCCCCCTCTTCGATTGGAATAGTAACGCTGATCTCCGTACCTTGCCCTGGAACGGCGCTGATCTGCAGTGACCCGCCTACCAGGCAGACCCGTTCCCGCATATTCATCAAACCATAATGCCCATTGTTCTGCGCCACTGACTGCAAGTCAAACCCCTTACCGTCGTCGCGGATATGCGCGGTCACCCGGTGCCTTTCCAGTTCCAGCTTGATCACGGCGCGATCCGAACAGGAGTGTTTATAAACGTTGTTCAGGGCTTCCTGGACGATCCGGATCAGGGTGCTGGCCTCGGGACCACTCAGGTGCTGCTCCTGCCCCAGGCAGGTGAACGTCACCTGCAAACCATACCGCTCCTGATAATTATCGATTACCCGGCGCAGGCAGTCTACCAGCCCCTGGTCCAGGTTCTTCGGCTGCAGGTCAAACAGGATCCTGCGAATATCCCTCAAGTTGCTGCGGATGGTCTTCTTCATCTCCAGCAGTTCGTTCTGCACAACTACCGGCTCTTCGGTCAACTGCTGCTCGCAAAATACCGTCTTAAACAGCAGGTGCGCCAGGATCTGGGCGGGTCCGTCGTGAATCTCCCGGGCGATGCGTCGCCTCTCGTTGTCCAGCATCCGGACCACCAGTTGCCCTACCTGTTTCCGGGGCAAGCGATCCCCAGCCAGATCCGCCTCCGGCAGCACGCCCTGCAGGTATTGTAAAGCCACGTCAAGCCTGGTCATAAGGAGGCCCGCATGGTCAATCATCTGCACCAGGTTGTTTCGCTCTTGCTCCAGTTGCTTCCAGTAGTTGGGTTCTATATAAGTCGTAGCTGCAGCTTCATGAACTGCCGCTGATTTCACTACGGCTGCATCCAGCATCAGTTGTAACTGTTCTAACTCACTGCGCCCCGTCTCGGCCATGCTGAAGAGTTCATCCTGCCCCTCTATGACCGCTGCTAACGCCTTTCTTACAACCCGGTCAAGCGACTCATAATCTGCCATGCCTTAACTCCCACCTCTTAAGCTAGCCGGGCTGCAATTGTCCTAAAACAGCAAATTAGGACACAATTTGTGTATTTCGACACCAAATGAAATAATCCTGCCAGTAAATATGAAATAAGTCCAATATTGATCCTATTTATCACAATATTCCAGGATCCAGGCCCAGTGCCTGGCAGGCGCTCGATTGCAGCCTGCTCAGGTTATCCGCATCGGGCGCCTCGCTATAGACCTGAAACAGGGGCTCGGTCCTAGATGCTCGGACCAGAACCCAGCTTCCATCATCCAGGACCAGCTTGACACCGTCGTTGATGCGGCGTTCTATTACCTGCTTGCCGTCGATCTCCCGGGGTGACCACTGCTCCAGGCGGGACAGACAGAAATTCTTCTGGTCCGGGTCGCATGGCAAATCCAGGCGGCTGTTCACCAGCTTGCCAAACTTCTGCTGGATCTCCTCCTGGTAGGCCCGCAGGGACATGCCGTGTGAGGAGGCCACCATCTCCACCACCAGGGCTAGCGCCAATATCCCGTCCCTCACCGGAACGTGCCCCTGGACGCTCAGCCCGCCGTTCTCCTCCCCGCCCAGAATGCTGCGGTGTTTGATCAGCGACTGTCCGACATACTGGAAACCCACGGGTGTTTCCACAACGGGGAGCCCGTATTCAGCAGCAATCCGGTCGATCATGTGGGTGGTGGCCATGGTGCGCGCCACCGCTCCCCGCCAGTTCCGGTATTCCGTCAGGTAGTGCAGCAGCATGTAGATGATCTCGTTGGGGGTCAGGTAGCTGCCATCCCGGTCGATCACTCCGAACCGGCCGGCATCCCCGTCCAGGGCCAGGCCCAGGTCAGCCTGTTCCCGTATTACGGCCTTCCTCAGATCGGCCAGATTCACCTCCGTCGGCTCCGGGAGCTGTCCCCCGCAGAGAACGTCCCGGTAACCGTGGATGATCTCGATCTTACTACACCCCTCGCCCAGCAGGTCATCCAAGTAGCCGATACCGGCGCCCCACATCGGGTCGATCACCACTCGCAGTTGCCCGCGGCAGACAGCGCTGTATTTCAGAATGCCGTGCAGGTGCGCCAGGTAGGTTGGCTTCGGATCTATCCACCGAACCAGGCCACGCTCCCTGGCGATCTTGATCGGTAATAACCGCACGTCGGAGGCTGTCAGCTGGTTGAGATAATCCTCAATGGCCGCGTTGCTTTCTGTGGCTGTGGTCCCAGTATAATCCGGGATAAACTTGACCCCGTTATATTCAGGCGGGTGGTGGCCGGCAGTGATCATCACCGCCCCAGCCGCCCCCAGTTCTCTAGCAGCGTAAGCGACAACCGGAGTCGGGGTGGCTTCGTCCGTCATCAAGACGGGGATTCCGTTGCCGGAGATCACCTCGGCTGCTACAGCTGCAAAGCGTTCCGACAGGAACCGGTTATCGTACCCGATTACCAGGCCGCGCCCGGCAATACCGGCACTGAAGGCATACTGGGCAATCGCCTGGGCCACCAGGCGAACGTTGGCAGAGGTAAATTCATCTGCAATAATGGCGCGCCAGCCATCAGTTCCAAAGCGGATGGTGTTCATGGATGAACGCTCCTTTCCTTGATTGTGACTGAGTGCTTAACACTCAGTCACATCTTACCCCGAGTCGCGCCCGCAAGCGGGCACCCGGCATACAAGGGGGTTCATGTCATGACAGCCGGCCAGGGCCCATAGAGGCATGACTCCGGACGTCAGAGAGCTGAGCACCCCGGCTGGGGCCGTGCTTCTATATTTTACAACAAACGAGCTTCGATCCCAAATAAAAAAGCGCCTTCGGATTAGCCGGCGCTCTGACGCACGAGATGTTGAGCATGCATTAGGATATCCTTGGAACCGATCAGTTACCTTGGCCGCTCTGGTCAGATACCTGAGTCATCTGCAGACCATCCTTTTTCCGGTCCACGTACAGGTTGCCCTGAGTATCCAGACTGGCCAGCATGATCTCCTTGGGGGAATGGATGCCCTGTTTTTCCATTTCGTGGATCAGCCAGGATTCATCCAGGTTGTTCTGCTGCAGATTCTGGTAGATCACCTCGCCATCGACGATCAGTTCGCTGGACAGTCCTTCATAGTTAGAGGTGATGCGCAGGTCTTCCCGGGTGGCCGGTTTTTTCTGGGATTTCGGCAGCACGCTCAGTTGTCCATTGGACTCCAGCACCGCAAACTCCACGTCGGCGACGTTGAACACTCCCTGTGTGCGAAGCTGCAGCAGCAGATCGTCGATGTTGTAGCGGCAGCGACCCATATTTTTCGCCATGATCTTGCCGTTCTGGATCACCACCGTCGGCTCTCCCTCCAGCAGCTTGCGGGCGGCCCTGCTTTTCAGGGATATGTATCCCATCAGGAAGGCCAGAGCGGCAAACACCACCAGAGCGGTGAGGATCACCCAGGGGCTAATGATGGTAATCGTGGCCATATCCGCTGCTAGTGACCCGATGGTGATACCCGTCACATATTCATAGAAGGTCAACTCGCCAACCTGTTCCTTATCCAGGATCCGGGCCACCAACAGGATGGCGAAGAATGCCAAGACTGTACGTAGCGCTACGT
>Ga0187886_1000564_pt1 | contig 42615 bp, 36 predicted proteins | sample June2016WEW_20_1_FD_133001 | JGI IMG/M metagenome (GOLD analysis project Ga0187886, IMG submission 133001) | Peatland microbial communities from SPRUCE experiment site at the Marcell Experimental Forest, Minnesota, USA - June2016WEW_20_150 | ecosystem: Environmental > Terrestrial > Soil >... | reverse complement strand
TTTCAGAATCTTATTCTATTTAAAGAGAACTAAAACTCTGAATAATGGTGAGTTAACGATTTTTATGAGAATCACAGTTAACGGTGAAAGAGCTGAGATTTCAACACATCAAAGCGTTGAATCCCACCTATGGAATCAAAAAAAATCTTACAACACACACTGCCCGGCATACCTTTGCAACTACAGTAACCCTGACCCATGGAGTTTCAATGGAGGCTGTTTCAAAAATGCTTGGCCATTCCAATATTTCAACTACAAAACAATATGCACGGATTATAGATACACTTATAATAGATGAAATGAAAAAGATCCAGCAGCTTTACCAAGTTCCGGAATCAATTTAAACCGGCTAAGGGTGGTCAATTTGTCCGGCTTTTCCAATTAACGCCATTTACAAATACATTTTTTAATTTATAATGAATTCAATCAATATTTGATGGATTCCAATCATCAGTTACATCAATTAAATTGTTATATTACACTATCGGAAATGATTAGATTTTAGGCAAAAAAATGTCAATATCAGAGGAAAAACAAAATAGGAAAAAAATCCAATCAGAAATCGGACCTAATGGAGAGATTAAGAAGGTTGGCAATAGCCATTTAGATCAACCTACCTCTCAAATGGATCTTCTTGACAATATTCTAAAGCAAATAACTGGTACAGTATCAATTAAATCACAAACCAACATTGACGATCTTACGGATATTCAATCTATTGAATTGTCCGAATATCCTGACATTGAATTGTCTCCTGATTTAGATAAGAAAATATCAGAACTACAAATAATTGCAAATTCAATTGAGAAGAAAAATATTGACATAGAAAGTAATTCAATTCCAGACTTTAGCAAGTTTAAAGTAAATTATCCCAATGCTCTTAATCCTGCTCAATTGGCTGCAGTGTTGATTACTGAGAAGCCAGTACTAGTAATTGCAGGAGCTGGAAGTGGCAAGACAAGAGTCATAGTCCACAGAGTTTCCTATTTGATAGAAAAGGGTGTTGATGCGCAATCTATTCTGTTGTTAACCTTTACTCGTAAAGCATCAAGGGAGATGCTCGAGCGAGTTGAAACACTTCTTCAGGACAAAAGGGTTGGAAATGTAACCGGTGGTACTTTTCATTCTTTTGCAGCTTTTATATTTAGAAAGTATAGCAACATACTTAATCTACCTCCTAACTTTACTATAATAGACGAAAGTGACTCAGAAGACATAATAGATCTTATCAGAACAGAACTTAAATTCAATACCAAAGACAAGAAGTTCCCACGTAAGTCAAGAATATATGAGATCATATCTTATTCCAGGAATAAGAATACAACAATAAGCTCGATCGTACATGAACAATATACCGGTCTCATAGATTATATACCTGATATTGAACTGATCTATAATGGTTATTCAAAATATAAGGCTCTGAGCAAAAATCTCGATTTTGATGACCTTATGGAAGTTCTAAGGGATTCTCTGAGAGATAATATCAGATTCCGTGAGAATCTTCAAAATCAATACCAGTATGTAATGGTAGATGAATTCCAGGATACCAACATATTGCAAAAAGAGATAGTCGATTTCATTTCTGAAAAGCATAGAAGAATAATGGTTGTCGGTGATGATTCTCAAAGCATCTATGCTTTCAGAGGAGCTAACTATGAAAACATTTTAAGATTCCCTGAGACTTATCCTGAATGTGTTGTTGTTAAAATAGAGGAGAATTATAGGAGTAATCAGAAGATATTGGATTTCACAAATTGCATAATAGATAATGCAAAAATTGGTTATAAGAAGGAGCTCTTTACAAAGAACTTAAGACAATCTACCCCCATAATTAAAAGAGCTTATGGACAGCAAGAAGAGGCAGAGTTTATTGTGGACAGGATAATGGAACTGAGCGAGCAGAATATTCCTTTAAACGAAATTGCTGTACTTAATCGTGCTGATTGGCACAACAGGTATATTCAGGCTGAGATGAGTAAACGAGGAATTCCCTACGTAGTTGTAGGCGGTTTTAGATTTAATGAAAGAATGCATATCAAAGACATAATATCCTATCTCAGAATCGCTTACAACCCTGCTGATGCAGTTGCCTGGCATAGAGTATTAAAATACATAGGAGGAGTCGGACTAATAACCGCAGGGAGTGTAATTAATGATTTTCGAAATAGTGATGACCCGTTTTCATTTGAGACTTTTAAACAGAGGAAGTTCTATTCTGAACTTTTAATGCTAGGAAAAATGTTAACTCAAGCCAGCCAACCTGAATATACTCTTACTCAAAAGATAGAGGTTATTAAAGATTACTATTCACCAATTCTTAAAGCAAGAGAAGATGATTATTTCATTAGGATGCAAGATGTTGAAGTACTGATTGATCTATCTAAGAAATACAAAGATCTGGACAAGTTTTTATCTGATTTTGCCCTAGACCCCCCATCGAAAAGAGTTGCTGATCAAACTAAACCCTTAATAGACGAAGGAGAAGATGAGGGTAAGGTAACAATATCAACTGTTCATTCTGCAAAAGGGTTAGAATGGTATGCAGTGTTCATTCCACATGCACTAGAAGGTATGTTCCCATCTAATAGAGCGACTAACATTGAAGAAATGGAAGAGGAGCGCAGATTGTTCTATGTAGCTTGCAGCAGGGCAAAAGAAGAGCTCTACATTACTTTCCCTCGCAATATCTATTCCTATGATGCATTTTTCCACTTACCGTCAAGGTTCTTAGTGGAAATTTCTAAAGAGAAATACATATTTAATAAGGATTAACAAACGCAAGGACCTTTCTAAAAACAAGAATAAAATTGTCAGGGTTTATGGTTATAGTGGTCACAACACTTTATTGACAAATCTTCATGATAAAATTAAATCCATGTAAATACTCGATAGAATATAAGAACCACCGAGCTAAAAGTAACATATCCAAATAATAATAAAATTCGATAAACTATTGACTTAGGGCAATTCCCAATGTAACTTGCATAATTTAAGAGTCAAATGTGTTTCTTATTAATAACAACTTAACATAAACATATTTGCAGATACTTCTTTACTAATCGACATAATAGAGTTTTTTGCATGGTCTCTCGCAATAGAAGATCTCTCATTATTTAAAAAAGACCACGCTGCAGTGGTTCTCAAACCAAGTGTATTTAATACGTTATCTGGAAATACTATTAAAATCGAAACAAAATGAAACGCTTTATTTTGCTAAATCTTATTTGTTTGTGTTGTATAAATCAGCTACTAATCAGCCAGACAAACAAAATTGACCCGAGACAATTTGTTACAATCTTAGAACTTAATAGACAAACTAATGATACTCAAATTGTTTTTAAATCAAATTCAATCTCTAGATCAATACTTGACAAAAATAGTTTGGTTACAATTAAATTTAATCTAGATAGTATGTCTAGAAATCTTAACTTTTATGGGAACGTATCCTTAGTTGCTAAAATTAATAATGATCCGATAAAAGTTGGTCCTTATTCCAAAGTCGGTGAAAAGCAAGGGAAAATTGGAATAAGTTCTGCTTCGCCATCAGAATTATCAAGTTATCTGATTAGTCTAATCTGTGAAATGAAAAATCTTCAAGAAAGTATTGATGATTTATTAAAAAGTTCTGAGGATACTATTATTAATAATACCAAGCTTTTAGCAATTGACACTGTAATTAACTATCTCCATACGATGCCAAAATATAATTTGGTTTATGATTACAGGGTACCTCATAATATCAAGACCATAAATGAAAATTTAATAAAAGACTATGCATCACTTTCAGGGCTATTAAATAGAGGGGATTTTATAGTTTCAGATATGTTGATGGAATATGAGAAGATAAAAGCTGACATAACTAATAAATATATTGAAAACGTTAATGCAAAGAATCTCATAAGACTAGTAGAGTATGAAGAAATGTCTCTAAACTTAGACATGGCAATGAGTTACTTATCCTTTTTTCAAAGTGGGAATACAGAAGTTAAAGGATTCTACCTTAGATTTACAAAACAAGATAAACTAGAGTTGGATAGTTTTTTAGGAAAACTCAAAAGCTGTGCTTCTGATTTTCATAAATTTAATGATATAACACTAGATGTATTCAGAAAAATAAGAAAGAAATCTGCAATTGAATTGTACCTTCTATCGCCTTCGATAGAAAATTTTAATTCAAACGCTGATGCCTTCTTGAAAAGCTTAAATTATGACCCAAAGAATTTTGTAAAATCTTATCCAGAAACATTAAAAAATGAAACTGTTTTGACTGCTCTTGCTAAGAAAATAGGATACCAGGTTTATCAAAAGCTGTTAACGGGAAATATAGACTTAAATGAATCTAGAGCCAAAGAAGGAGATGTATTAAAAATTAGTGTTTTGTGGTACCAAGATAGCGATTCGACATCAGCACCTTTGGAACTTGATCTTGCATCATTTGATATTAAAGAAACTGGTTGGAGACTCAAAGTCTCTGATTCTTTCCTGTTAGTGAACAGGATATCCAAACCTAAAGATATATCAAATCTAAGTCCATCATTATTTAAAGGTGCTCCGGGGGTTTCTTTATTATATACGTACGGAAATAACAGTAGTAAAAACTTCATTTTTAAAAGAATAGAACCTTCCTTGGGAATAAACGTCTCTTATTTGGATTTTGATACAAGCAAAGATTTGGAAGTTGGGATAGGATTTGTTTTGGGTCTGCTTCGCAATAATGTCTTTATAACTTTCGGTTATAATCTTAATGCAAAAACTGATGGATTATACTATGGTTTAGGTTTTAGCTTCGCAAATATTGCTAGTCGTATTAATAATAAGACTCAATAATGAACTTAATCATTTGACTGTTAAGGCCTTATGTTACTCTAATATTAGCAGGGTAATAGGAGCAAAAGAAGCAGTACTTCCAGACTAAACAAGAATCACTGCGTTTGTCTTTTAAGGAAACTTCCCAAGTAATAAAAATCTTCTTAATTTATTAAACCTTTAATTACTTATTCGCCACAAATAATATCAAATAAACTATATAATATATTAAGCTCACTAGCAAATATTACTCCTCCAAAAAATGTACTTACACTGAAACATCAAAAAAGCACAGTTAACCTTCCCTGTTTTCAGAGATCAAACAATCGGAGGTTAATTTGAATAGATTTATTTATTTTTTCTAAATATAATTTGAAGTTGTAGTTTGAGTCCGTCACCGACCTTGGAGATTAATTTAAAAACCCAGTTTATCAGCGAGATCGACAGGATTTGTTTTCCAGGTGCGGAATGAGGTGCGATTTTATAAGAAATATATTATAATATCAAGCTATTCTCTTGACGGAGGTACTAAAATTACTTAGTGAATGATTAATTTACAGTTTGCTTTTCATCATTTTTTCTATTGCACTCACCTTAAGATATGGAAAAGATTCGTGGGTAGATTAGTGTCTAAATATTCTTCAGAATGATGTAAGAGGTTATTCTCTGATAGTCTTAGAGATAGTCCAAGAAAAGATCTTAATTATATCAGGTAAAGAATAACTGGTGGAAATAACTTCCTCATCATGACTTTTTTATTAACAAAAATAAGTTATATCCTAATTGAACTTGGAACTGCTACTTTTATCCGGACAGTAAGTTAAGCTAAAATGCTTAATTTAACGGATATGAAAAAAAGAAGAACATTTGATCGAGAGTTTAAACAGATGGTTATTGAACTCAGTAATAATCGGGAAGACTTTACAGCATTAGCATCTGAACTGGATATTAGTGCTGATCTGATCTACCGGTGGAGACGGGAAGCAACCAAACATCTTGAAGCAAGTTTTCCTGGTCAGGGTAATAAGATCCTGACAGAAGAGCAAAAAGAGATAGCCAGATTAAAGAAGGAGTTGCGAGATGCACAGATAGAACGTGACATCTTTAAAAAAGCTGTAAGCATTTTCTCCAAGAACGATGGCAAATATTCCAATTCATAAAGACAAATGACTCCATATTTCCCATTGAGAAGATGTGTAAAGTACTAAAGGTAAGCAGGAGTTCATATTACAGTTGGCTGATGCGTAAGCCTGGCAAGCGGGATATAGAGAACGATGAGTTATCAAATCGCATAAATATGATATACGAGTTCAGCAAGAGGACCTACGGTAGCCCTAGGATTACATTAGCACTTTTAGAAGAAGGAGTACACGTATCAAGACCAAGAGTAGCTCGATTAATGAAGAAGCAAAACTTGAAGAGCATTATTCGTAAGAAGTGGGTTGTTACAACTGATTCCAGGCATAATTACCCTGTAGTCGAAAATAAGCTCAATAGGGACTTTAATGTGACCCGAACCAGTCAGGTGTGGGTCTCAGATATCACTTATATTAAAACTTCGCAAGGATGGCTTTATTTGACTGTTATAATAGATCTTTATGATAGAAAAGTTATTGGATGGGCATTTAGCAGATCTTTAAAGGCGGTTTGTACAACCATACCAGCATGGAGGATGGCTATCAGGAACCGACCCATTACCCAGGTGCTTATTTTCCATTCTGATCGGGGTGTTCAATTTGCTTGTAATGAATTTAAAAACATTCTTTCATCCTATAAACTTGTAGAAAGAAGTATGAGCCGAAAAGGAGATTGCTGGGATAATGCTGTTGCAGAAAGTTTCTTTAAAACTCTGAAAGTCGAACATATTTATCATAATAGTTACAAGACCTTTAAAGAAGCTGAATTATCTGTATTCGAGTACATTGAAGCGTGGTACAATGTAAACAGGATTCATACAACAATAAAAACATCAATAAAGAATAAAAAAGAAATATTAATAAATCAATTAGTAGCTTAATAAAATGTCCGGAAAACTATTGCAGGTTCAACTAGATTATTAGGTTCTTAATTTGTGACTTTTGTTTATCTTTAGTATCATGTATGTTTGGTGAAAAAAGGGCTGGTTAATTGTAAAAAGTTAGTATAATAAACGCTTACAAATATGACAGATATTAAAACCATAGAAAAAACTATTTCAGTTTTCATTTCATACTCATGGGATAGTGAAGAGCATAAAGATTGGGTTCTTGGATTAGCTAATAAACTTACTGAGAATGGAATTTGTGTATTTCTTGACCGGTATGATTTGAAAGTAGGTAAACCAATGACTCATTTTATGGAGAAGTCAGTAAATCAAGCGGACAAGGTTTTGCTAATAATGACTCCAAATTATAAAGACAAAGCAGATAATCGAATTGGAGGTGTAGGTTATGAATATTCGATGATTACTCAAGAGTTATACGAGAAGCAAGACAGCGAAAAGTTTATTCCAATTCGTAGAAACGGGAGTTATGATGAATCTGCACCTAAATTTTTAAGGTCATTTATCTCACACGATATGACAAAAGATATAATATTTGAAAAGGATTTTACGGCCCTTTTAAGGATCATATATGATGAACCTGAGATAATAAGACCACCTTTAGGTAAAAGACCTTCTTTTATCTCAAATGTGTCAACAAAAGATTCAATAATTCTGATTGATGATAAAGCTAATTTGGCAAAAAGCCATATGAATACCTTTGCCAAATGGACAATTGATTTTCGTTTGACTTCTTTAAAAGACCAAAATAAATCGAGCCTTTTCAGACTAATCACTTCCAACATTGTAATTGACAAAGAAAATAAATTTTCTTTACCTCTTATTCTAGGTAATAACTATAAAGTCAGTCATCAACCATCTATTATTTATGAAATACCTCTTGAGAGATTTCATGCTTACAACCATTTAATGCATGAGAAGTTAATTATTGAAGATGGATTAGTCCATTATGAATTTTCAGAATATGGAAATCAAGATATTTGGCTTTTATATATTTTGCAGCCATTCTCTACTTTATTTTACCTTATAGTGATTCTAAATTCAGTACATAAACAATTAAATAGAGCTATTGATTTTTATATTGATATTAATTTCATCTCTGACAGAAAATCTTTATTATATAGCGATTATTCGCCATTTAAATATTCACGTATCTTTAATATTCAAAAAATGTCAATTCCTGAAAATAGAGGAAAAATAACATTGAACTTTTCTGAGATTTCAAAGGATACTGTTTTCAATGCAATTGAGAAACTTTATTCAATTTTTAGTGCAGAGAATCCTAGATCTCAAAATCCCTACGTAACCCTGGATAGACAATATTTTAATATGATGACGGATGAATTTTTAAAATAGAGAAAAATCAGCGGCATTTCCTATTTTGCTCATGCGAGGATTTTATGCAGAAAGAAGAAAGTAATTGGGGAGAGGGATGTTTTAGTAGCTTTATCAATGAATTTGAAGGAATTGGTATTATTCAAACAGCCAAAAGGATTTGTTTTGATAAACAAATGGTTTAGAATAACTAAAAGGAACTTTTAAAACAGAAAGCGGCATTCCCTGTTAAATTAAATTCAATGTCTGAGAAGACCTGATATAAGCCAGTGGAAGGGAATGCCGCCAAATAAAATTTCAGAAATATTCTGTAACTTTCAAAATATATTAATATAAAAAGATATATTATGAACCTAAAGAAACCCACAAAAATACCAGATGATCATCGTTATAAATATGTAAAATGGTATTTTATAATTGCTATCATTCTATTATTAACCTTACTTGTCCTTTTCTCTTTTATTTGTGTAAAGCAGGAATGGGTAGACTTATGTCTCAAAATTCTCTGGTGTTTAGCATTTACATTATTAGGTTTTAGTTTGTTAGTTCTGAAGATTCGTATTAACAGTATTAAAATGGTTAATAAAGATGAAAAGGAAATGACAGATGACGAGAAGGTAATGTTGAAAGAGGAAAAGAAAAAAGAGGAAGAGGAAATATCAGCAATGTACGAAAAGGAGAAGAGAGCGAAAGAGAAGAAAGAGCAAAAGGAAAAAGATGACAAACTCTTAAGTGAAGAAAAAGACCGATTGAGATATACGAAATTCTACCCTTTATTTATTGGTATTCTTACACTATTGTCTGCAGCTATTTCTATTAATAAATTTGGATATTGTAAAATCCAATTCTTAATTGTATCTGCTTTTCTATCATTTTTCCTGGGATTCTTTATTGATAGTATTTCTAATGTGATTGAAAAGGTGGGTAAATTTCTATCCAGTTAAGAATCAAAGGCCTTAAGAGTCTTGCATACACTAAAATTAATATTATAAGACCTTTTTATTTGCTTTCCAGTGAATTCAAGTGAAAGAATGAAATGCCGCTAATCAAATGTCTGAAATATACTGATACGATACAAATAAATTTGATTTTGGCCCTGGAGCTTTTAAAATTAGCGAATCAATGTATCAGATCCGGGATGGGGATAGCACGAAGCCCCGCAGCGAGGCCCCTGGTAGAAATGCCAGGGGTTTTGCGTTTAACCGAACTGTATATTAAAAAACTAGTAACTTTGATTATGGGTGATAAAAGGGCAAAAGTGCCTTTACCTACCTGTTTTAGTATATTATGTTTACTTTTATTAGTTATGTAAACGAGTTGCCCGCCAGTTGAAAAAACATTCTGCAAATGAAAAACACACCGACAGCATTTATCTCTTATTCTTGGGATGATGATGACCATAAAAAATGGGTAAAAGCGATAGCAATTAAACTTCGTGATGATGGAGTTGATGTGAAGCTTGACCAATGGGAATTAATTCCAGGAGATCAATTACCTAGCTTTATGGAAAAATCCATACGAGATGTTGATTTTGTTTTGATTATATGTACACCAAACTATAAACGAAAATCAGACAAAAGAAAAGGTGGGGTCGGATACGAAGGAGATATAATTACAGCAGAATTATTTCAAAATCAAAATCATCGGAAATTCATTCCTCTGCTAAGAAAAAGTGAATGGATAGAATCAGCACCTTCATGGATTTCTGGGAAATATTATATCGATTTGAGAGATGCAGTAAAATTTCACAGTAATTATGAAGACTTAATTACAACAATCTTAAATATTAGAGAAGCAGCTCCACCAATAGGGCAATATCATCATAAAACAACTGACACTTCAATACCGAATAAGGAAGAAATAACAGAAAATGATGAAATTCTAATTAAAGGAATTTTAGTTGATGAAGTTGGAGAACCTCTAAAAAATGGAACTCCTGGAAGTGCTTTATATAAGATACCTTTTGAATTAAATCGGCGACCTGATTATGTCTGGAGGGAGCTCTTTAGACAAACTTGGGATAGACCACCACAATGGACAGGTATGCATAGACCAGGCATTGGCTATGTAATCGGGAATAAAATTATTTTGGATGGGACTACAATTGAAGAAGTAAAGAAATATCATAAGGATACTCTTAAGCTAGTTGTTGAATCGGTAAATAAGCGATACAAAGAGATAATACTTCAAGAAAAACTTAAAAAAGAACGAGAAGAAAAGGAAAGAATAAATCATAGAAATAATATTAAGAATATAGCGGATGATATTGAATTTTAATAACAACCATCTGGCAACACATGGTATGATTCAGAATAGTTTATAGAATAGACCTGTTTGCAAATTGATTGCAAATGACAAAATAAAAAAGGAGTTAAATTAAGCTAACTTCTTGACTTTCTGAGTGATTCCGGAGCGACTCGAACGCTCGACCCACAGCTTAGAAGGCTGTATCAAGAAGCGATCTCAAGTTAATAAATCGTTTTAATATTTTGGATCCAAACAATTGTCCCATTATTCGATGCCTGAATAACAGGGGAGGTCAACTATCTTTTTTGAACCTTTCAGATTAGGCACATTGTTTGGTGGGGCTTTATTTCCTTTTAAGGAATGGGCTGTTCCATTTTTCGCTATACATAATATGGACTATCAATAAATGCGAGGCAAGGGGAATAGAAGGGATGTCCATGGGAGGATACGGTTCCCTTCATCTGGGGTTCAAATATCCTGAAATATTCGGTGTAGTTTCCGCAATGGCTCCGAGCATAACAACTTTCGCATTGGAAAAGAGGGAAGTTCTTACTTCAATATTTCAGGACGATACTCTTTATTTCAATTCAAACAATCCAGGAACACTGGCACAAAAGAATGTTGATCATATCCGCGGAAAAACTGTTGTAAGACTGCTTATAGGTGATAAAAAATTCCTTCTGGATCTTGTTCAGGGATTTCAACAGCAGCTTACAGATCTTAAGATAGATCATCAGTATGTCATAGGCAAAGGTGCCACGATTATAAAGATGTTATAAGTAAACTTGATTTTAACGCATTTACATTTTGGGAAAATGCATTCGGGAACATTATTCTTTCCATCCGCCCCCAAGGCTCCTGTATAAAGCGACGATTGACTGTAATTGCTGAAGCTTGTCATTAATGCTATTAAGCTGGGCAGAAAGCAGACCAACTTCCGAAGTTAATACATCAAGATAGTTTGTTGTGGATGTATATTTAAGCAATTCCATGGTATAACTGACTGATTTTTCGAGGTACTCCACTTGACTTGTCCGTAATTTCATTTTCTCAGTTGCAGCCTGGTATCCGTACAATGCGTCAGATACCTCCTCACCCGATCTTAATATCACCTGCTTGTATGCTGCTACGTTTTCTTCCTGGTCGGCAATGGCTGTCTTCAACCTCTCCCTGTTGATCCCCTGGTTAAAAACAGGCTGAACCAGGTTCCCCAACAGGCTCCAGAAAACCGAAGAAGGATTGAACATTTTAGATATGTCACTGGCAACCAGGCCTCCTGCAGCCTGTAGAGTAAGTGAGGGGTAAAAGTATTTTCGGGCAGCATTGGTCATTTCATATCCGAACCTTAGCTGATATTCTGCTTCCTGTACATCGGGACGATTGGCAACCAGCTGTGCGGGAACACCGGTTTTGAGATCAACATAAATATTCTGTTCTGATAAGGTACCCCGTGCAACAGGACCGGGATTCTTTCCAATGAGTACGCTCAGTGCATTTTCTGTCTCATAAATGTTCTGTTTGATATCGGGTATTGTGACTTTGGCAGAATAGAGATTCGCCTGGCTTTGGACCAGGTCGGCACCAGTAACCAGATCATTCTCTTTCATCAGTTTAATGGTCTCCACATCAGAATTTCTTAGTTCAACAGTTTTTTCAGTGACCTGGAGTTCGGCATCAAGAGCAAGCAAGGCATAATAGCTGTCAGCGATGTCTGCTATCAGCTGGGTCTGGACCGCCCTTTTATATGCTTCACTCTTTAATAACAGAGCAAAACTGGCACGCTTGGTACTGCGCAGCTTACCCCATATATCGACTTCCCAGGATGAACTTCCCCAGAGCTCGTATCCCTCAGGTACTCCAAGTACTCCATTGTTTTTTCTGGTTGCATTTGCATTGGCACTGAGAGTAGGGAAAAATGCAGATTTGCTTTGCCTGAGCGTCGCTTCAGCTTTTTTCAGGCGAGCTACGGCAATCTGTAAATCCAGGTTATTATGGATAGCCTCATTTATAAGGGAATCCAATATTTTGTCGGGAAACAAGGTTCTCCAAGGAATAGTGGCAATATTTGATGTGTCTTTTAATGTTGAGTCCCTGAAAAGAGTCCCCATCGATTTATTATCAGGTTCCTTATAAGGCTGAGTCACTTTACAGGCATTAAATGCAACTATCAGGATCAATGAAAACAGGATTGAAATCGTGGATTTGAATTTGTCTATTAAATACATAATGCTCAAATTTAAACTGCCATTAAGTCATTGCCGGTATTTTCATCAGGAAGATCTTTTTTATTGAATTTTTCCTGAAGGGTCTGAAAAATGATAAACAGTACCGGGATTACCAGAACGCCAAATAATGTTCCAAAGATCATTCCTCCCACTGCAGAAGTCCCTATAGATCTGTTGCCGTTTGCTCCTGCGCCTGTTGCTATCATAAGAGGCATTACACCGAAAATAAAAGCCAGTGATGTCATTATTATTGGCCTTAGACGGGCTTTTGCACCTTCCGTTGCTGCTTTCGTGACAGACATCCCCTGTTCTCTTCGGGACGATGCAAATTCAACTATCAGAATAGCGTTTTTGGAAAGCAATCCTATCAGCATTATAAGGGAGATCTGAGTATAAATATTATTATCAATTCCAAATATCCTGGCAAACACATATGTTCCTGCAAGTCCTATCGGAAGGGAAAGAAGTACAGCGAATGGAAGGAGGTAGCTTTCATACAATGCGCTGAGAAGAAAGTAAACGAAAAGAAGGCTCAGGAGAAATACATATATTGCCTGAGAACCACTGTTCTGTTCTTCCCGGGTCACACCTGAAAACTCAAAACCATACCCCGGAGGAAAAGTCTGTTGGGCAACTTGCTTTATTGCCGTAATCGCTTCACCCGAACCATATCCTTTATTTGGAGATCCTATTACGGAGATGGAAGTAAACATATTGAACCTTGATATCCTTTCCGGTCCGAAGGTCTTTGTAAGTGTTATGAATTCCGTTATGGGAGCCATTTCATTATTCACAGTGCGTACAAACACTTTATTCAATCCTTCCTCATTAGCCCTGTAACCAGGCTCTGCCTGGACCATTATCCTATATTGCTTGCCAAACTGGTTGAAGTTGGAAACATACAATCCTCCAAAATTAGTCTGCATGGAGTTCATTATGTCGCTTACATTCAACCCGGCCTGCTTGACCCTGGCGACATTTACAGTAAGAAGGTACTGCGGGAAATTCGGGTTAAAGGATGTAGTAGCGATCTGAATTTCAGGACGTTTATTTAATTCAGCCAGAAAATTCTGACCGACCTTGTAAAACTCCTGGATGGTATGTCCTCCCATATCCTGCAATTCAAATGAAAATCCACCACTAATGCCGAATCCCGTTATTGTAGGCAATGAAAAAGGAATAATTGCGGCATCGCGGATCATAGATGTTTTCTTCATTAATGTCTGGATGATGTCCTTATTGCTGACCCCTTTCCGTTCAGCCCAGGGTTTAAGTTCAAGAATTATCATTGAGTATGAGCTTCCGGTGCCGGCTATAAAGTTTTGACCTATTATTCGCACCATATTATTTATCCCGGGAATCGTCCTGATAATACTGTCAATTCTGGTTGTCACCAGCATAGTCCGTTCCATTGACGATGCGGGGGGCAGGCTGATACTGACAAAAACTGTTCCCATATCCTCCTCGGGGACAAAGCTTGAGGAGGCGGTTTTCATCAATATAAACAGTCCTATTCCGAAAATGGCGACAACACCGATTACGATCCATTTTTTCCCTGAGATGAAAGAGACGGTATTGGAATATTTTTCCCTGGCAGTATTAAAACCTGCATTGAACAGATCATAGAACAAATGCAACTTTGCAGGTTTATTGTCTGTTTTGCTGTGCGGTTTCAGGAACAGTGCAGCAAGAGCAGGGCTGAGTGTCAGAGCATTGACTGCAGATAAAAGGATGGCGATAGCAATTGTAATTCCGAATTGTTTATAAAATACCCCTGATGATCCCCCCAGAAAAGTAACAGGAATAAACACGGAAGCCATGACGAGTGTTATGGAGATGATTGCAACAGATATTTCATTCATTGCATCTATTGATGCTTTCCTCGCAGAAGTGTATCCCTGGTCAAGCTTGGCATGTACAACTTCCACAACAACTATTGCATCGTCAACCACTATACCTATTGCGAGTAGCAGGGCAAACAGGGTAAGCAGATTAATGCTGAAATTGAACAGGTAGAGGAAGAAAAAGGTCCCGGTTATAGCAACCGGTACAGAAATAGCCGGTATAAGTGTGGCTCGGAAATTCTGTAGGAAAAGAAAAACAACAATGAAGACCAGAAGAAATGCTTCAAGAAGTGTCCTTATAATCTTTTCAATTGAGGCATCAAGAAATTTATTGGCATTGACCAGGTTGGTATAATGAACACCTTTAGGGAACAGGCTGGCCGCTTGATCCATTACCTTGAGAGATTCCTTTATGACATTCCGTGCATTTGATCCGGCGGTCTGACTGATGGCAATGGCTGTCGTAGGCTTTCCGTTTGCAAACATGTCACTGTTGTATGACTGTGCACCCATTTCAACTCTTGCCACATCTTTCAGCCTTAAAATGCGGCCATTCTTATCCGTCCGGATGATTATATCTTCAAACTCCCTTACTGATTTAAGCTTCCCGGTATACCTGATCACGTATTCAAAGCTCTGTTTCCCCTGTTCTCCGAATTTCCCGGGAGCCGCTTCAATATTCTGGTCGTTCAGAGCCGCAGTGATATCGCTGGTCGGTATGTTATATATCGCCATGACATCCGGTTTAAGCCATATGCGCATAGAATACATCATTGAGCCAAAAGCGTTGGCTGCACCGACTCCGTTGATCCTTCTAATCTTTGGAAGAATATTGATTTCGGCATAATTCTGAAGGAAAACCTGATCATAGGCCGGATCATCACTGTAAATAGCAGAGATCAGCAAATTACTGGTTTGTTGTTTTCGTACAGTAACTCCGGCTCTTGTGACTTCAGCCGGGAGTATGCCGGTAGCTGCAGAGACCCTGTCCTGTACATGAACAGCAGCCATATCTGGATTTGTACCGACTGTGAAAAAGACATTTATAGAACCGTTGCCATCATTGGTTGCACCTGATGTCATATATGTCATCCCTTCGACACCATTGATCTGTTCTTCAAGAGGAATTATCACACTGTTAAGGACCACCTCAGCGTTGGCTCCAGCGTAATTGGCAGAGACATTAACCGTAGGCGGAGCAATGTTGGGATACTGTTCGATAGGTAGTTCAACCAGACCAAGGATCCCCAGCATTACTATTATAATTGAAATAACAGTACTCAGAACGGGACGCTCAATAAATCTTGTAAACATAGGTACGGACTCTTTTAATTCATTACATGATATTTTTATAGAAATTTTCCGGATCTGTCTCCTTCGGTACAATAATATCGCCGTCTTTCAGAGAGCTGATCCCGTCTATTACCACATGGTCGCCTGGTTTAAGGCCGTTTGTGACAAGAAAATATTTTCCGTCATCACTGGAAGTTGAAGTAATGGAAACGGCCTTAACCTTGTTATCACTACCTACTTTAAATATGAACCGTTTATCCTGCAGTTCATATGTCGCGCTCTGCGGAATGATCAATGAATTTTTCCTGAAACTGGGAATCCTTATGGTTGCGCTGGCACCACTTCTTAAAATACCTGTTGGATTCTTAAATATGGCTTTAAAGGTGGCTGACCCTGTGCCGGTTGAAATAAGTCCGCTGGCCATTTCAACCCTACCTTTTCCATTGTATTCCATTGAGTTGGCAAGAATAAGTGTTGCCGGGAGCATGTTTTTAAGTTTTTCTTCAACTGTTACTCCCGTTGAATCAAAAAGAAGATCCAGTACCTGTTTTTCGTTCCATGAAAAATATGCAAATACTTCAGTGATATCAGACAAAGTGGTCAATGCTTCCGGATTGTTGCTGCCCACAAGGGCGCCGGTTTTATAAGGGATAGTGCCAATTATTCCATCCTGCGGACTTTTTATATACGTGTAATTCAGATTTGTTTCAGTATTTTTAAGAGCAGCACGGGCCTCTTCTAGTACCGCTTCCTTTGCCTGAAGAATAAGCTCAGCAGATTGTAACCGGTATTTACTTACTATCTCTTTTTCGACCAGTGGCCTGATTTTTTCTATGTCAATTCTCGCAGAGTTAACATCTGCCACGGCGCTGTTGATGCGAGCTTTTGCAGTTATTACATCCTCTGTATACTGTGGATTATTGATCTTAAAAAGCAATTGCCCTTTTCTAACATGATCCCCCTCATTTACAAGGATCTCTTCAAGATATCCGCTGACCATAGGTCTGATTTCGATCACACGTTGTCCCTCAATAGTGGCCGGAAAATCATTATGCACGGTAACAGATCTGGGAGCCAATGTTAAGACTGCATAATCCTTTATCATGTTTCCTCGCTGCAAACCAGCTTTATTTTGTTTACATGAGATAAAAACCAGCGTCATGAAACAGATCATTATTAAAGCACTTCTCATATAATATTGATTTTAAAATTTGTTAATTCTGATTTTTGAATTTCTCCTTTGCATCTTCTGATGAGAACAGTAATTCCAGGATAACTTTCTTTCGTTCATATAATATTTTCTGGTATTCGGTCTCACTCAGATTTAAAATACTCATCTGTAGTGGTTTCATTATTATCGGATATATCATAAGGGAAAAAATGTTCATCATAAAATGAACCGGATTGTTTTTAGGCATATTGCCAGCCTCCATTTCTTCTGATATTTTCTCAAGATATTGTTTAATAGGTGCTGGTTGTTTTTCAATGGATCCTGCAGCTGCATTTTTCATTAATCGCCGCTGGATAAGATCGGCTGTAACAAATGATTCCAGGTATGGATATTTAAGCAGATTGTTCATAAAGTCATCAATAAACCTCTCAGTTTTTTCCTTAAAAGGCAAATCGGATGATAATATCAGATCGGAATTTCTTATAAATTCCTTTCTGGTCGTTTTAATAGCGATCGCCAGCAAAGATTTTTTTGACCGGAAATAATAGTTAATAAGTGTCCTGTTGACTCCTGCCTCATCAGCAATATTCTGTGTTGTTGCATAGATTCTTCCTTCAGCAAAGAAGACTTTCATGGCAGTTTCTATGATTAATTTCTTGGTCTGACAATCTTTTATCGGCATGTTTTACAATTATGTTTGACAAAAATGTTAACAAAAAAATTGATAAAAAGTTTATTTAAAATTTTGATGATTATTAATTATTGCAGCTAAATCCCTGACCTTTTGGTCTTTAAGTTGAGACAGATCTGGAAAATCCGTCCAAATTTGGTCCGGGTCACTGGCTTTCCCATATGCTAACAGTCATTGTAAGTTCAGGGTATATACTTAATTTAGTAGCTTCTTGGAACACATCCTCTCCAAATGGTCAAAAGGCTTATATGAGAATTTTAGTCACCTGATAAAATTAGAAATGAAATTACTTGTGATCAATTTGACAATAGCTTTTGCCGCAATACTGGTTTTAAGCAATTATGGATATTCTCAGACCGGACAACAGAAAATCCAATCGATAAGGATGCCTTTATCTGATAGTGCTTTTTTAACTCACTGATTACTCAATATAATCAATCAATTGACCAGGCTGATACGGTGATGGCTTTAAAAATACGGGCTCCCACTTCCGAAGTCTCCTTTATACATCCCTGAGGAACTGAATATGGCTGGGATGGAGTGAAAACTATTTATGAAATGTTTAAAGAAAGTTACTCTGCAAGAAAACTCTCTTTCTATAATATAAAATATGATTATTATTATAATGTATCATTGTTAACGTTTTACTGGACATTTGATGGAACTTTAAAAATTAATAACAATGCTGTTCAAATCAAAGGATGGGAGACTCAGATCTGGAGAAAAATAAACTATGAATGCGCTTGGTTCAGGTGCATTACTCAGGGATGTATGTACAGGCCAGTACCAGGGTTTTTAGCTAAAGCGACGCACGCCGTTGCTAAAACTAAGGCGGGCGAATGTGGGCCCAACTGGGCACGAACCAGCGACCCCCTGATTATGAGTCAGGTGCTACTAAACTGCCAGCCTTTGGGCTTAATATTTAAAGCCCCACAAATTTACTTCGAAATAGTTCAAACCATACTCCACATGGGCATAAAAAAAGTACACATTTAGCATAAGAGTTATATACTAAACTATGTACTTTATAATTTAAGATCTTCTCAAACTTAGTCGGGGTGATCTGACTCGAACAGACGACCCATTGCAAGCCATACAAAGATGTGGTCGTCATTTAATGTCAAATATTCCGTTCTTTTTGAATGGCATATTTTTCTCATTTCCTAAATACTTTTTCTAATCAATCTCGGTATTTTTGGTTCTTAGGATCAGTCAACTTAGAAATACTTTTCAGCTCCAGTAGGTTGCACTTATAAGCACACTGCCAGGAGTTATGATGATATCATGTAACTCCATCTATGAGATCGTGACCATTCTGAAGAGATACGAAATGTCTGGTACCACAAACCATATATTCCATTTCATCTGTAGAGGGTTCAATGAGTTACTTTACGCTCTTTGACTTATTTTTTTAATTTTAAGTCAATTATAGCTATTTAATAGGATTGTCCTCATCATTAATGATGGAGATTTTTTTAATCACTTCACCCGAATACAACGATTTTGAAGTTCGTAAAATATTTCTTCATCTGTGTAAGCAGATAGTTGCTTCTGAATTTTTTTTACTCCATCAAGGTTCTCCCCCCGGGGATCACGACCGAACGAAGATAGGTTGTAATCCTTCTCAAACCCCACGAACTCACCCTCGGGCCATCTCTGCGCCCCCTGCAGTCTGGCTACCTAAATTTGCCCACAGGACAAATTCTTAATGGTTGTCCCTGCAAAGAGGGGTGAAAGAATAGGAGAAAAGGAGATTGGGGAAAAGGGAGATATGAAAAGTTTTTTATCTGATTTTTCCGAAATCGATATTCATACCAACAAAAAAACGTCTTCCGGGAGAAATGAAATCGATATTTTGAGGAATAACTACATTGAATATATCATCCAGCCCTATTGATAGTCGCAGCCATTTGTACTCCTGCGAAATAGTTATGCGCCAGTCAGCATAAGGCCTGTCGCGAGAAGTGCCGGAGGTTGTTATCTCATAGAATTTTTGGCCCATAAGCTTACAGTATATCTGAGCCGTGAAAGAATAATCCTTTTTTCTGAAATTATAATCTGCTGCAATATTTCCCGAATGTTTTGTTGTACCATACAATTGAAGCTGTGTTTCATTATCGTGTGAATGAACATAACTATATCCCGTGCTCAGCCAGAATCCATTAAATATTTTTTGTTTCGATATAAAATCAATCCCATAAACTGAAGCACTGGCAATGTTCTGATATTGACGGGTCAGCTTTACTGTATCAGGCAACCAACGATCAGTAATCATATTCGACAATTCGTTACTGTAAAAAGTGACCGATGAATTGTTCCCGGGTTTTGAAAATTCAACTGATCCGGATATATACCTGGATGATTCAGGCTTTAATTGTGGATTGCCAATTATATAAAATTCGCCGAAATGATCAAAGTCCATATATAATTCTTTTAGGTCGGGAGAACGAAAGCCTGTCCCGGCTGATGCTCTGAAATTTAGGAACCCTTGTTTGAACATTATCGATATTTTGGGTGCAGCATTTAATCCATAATTGCTGTGCTGGCTTGCCCTTATACCGCTAATAAGATCCCATAGGTCTCCCAAACGTATATCTTCCTGGACATAAAACACCGCCTCTCCAGCTGTTTTCAACCCCTTATCGATTCTAATTGAGAAGAGGTTTTCATAATTGTATTCCATTCCGGCAGTTAAATTGTTTTTATCAGACAGATGAAAATTTCCCTGCGTTCTGACTGTCTGAATGATATCATAGGATACTGTGTCTCTTTTGTTATTCAATAGTTCAAGGACATCGTAAGTGTTATAACGATCGCGATAATATGAAAAATCGACGGAATTTTTTCCGAAATAATATTGTCCTTTCAAACCCGCCATCAGGTCTGTATAAAGATCATGGGCAGGCCGTGCACTCACATTCCCACGTTCAAACTGATAATAGGTGACGTAAGGCACTAGAGAAAGACGCGATGAGGGTGTAATTTCAAATTTCTGACTTATACTGAATGAAGAATATGGATTCTGAGTCCAGTCGTGTGAAGTCTCCGGAGTGATATCGTAACCATCGGTATGACTGTAATTAAAACTTGTCCTGGATCCTATAATTCCTTGTTTCAGGCCAATGCTTCCCCCTGAGTATAATTCATTATATTTTGAGTAACGTGAATAGAATTTTGCATCAAAAGGCTCATTTATCTTTTTGGTTATAATATTTATAACACCTCCGATGGCATTTGAACCGTAAAGAGATGATGAAGCCCCTTTGATAACCTCTATTCGCTCAATATTTTCCAGATTGAGCATTGAATAATCAATATCTCCATTTACTTCCCCTGCAATCCTTTCCCCGTCTATAAGAAACAGTATATACTTAGCATCCATCCCCTGAAGTGTAACTGAAACCAACGTTCCGAAATGGCTCACATTAAGACCTGGTACCATATTCTGCAGTGCATCGGTAACATTTGTAATACCCAATTGAAGCATCTTACTGGCACTGATAACCTGAGTAATAACAGGAACATTTTTTAATGTTTTTTCTGATTTTGTGCCTGTAACCACAACCTCGTTCAAATCGATATTTGATTCCCTGATGCAAAAATCAACATGGTTATCACCTTTTAGAATGTCCACTGCTCTCTCCAACGTCTCGAAGCCAAGATACGAAACACGTAATGTATATGCTCCCGGTTTTATTTTATTTATTTTATAATATCCCTTTTTATCTGTAACCGTTCCAAATGTAGTCCCTTTTAAAGTAATCGTTGCACCTGCAACTGTACTGCTGTTTGTTCCGGTAACATAGCCGGACAGGCTTACTCCCTGGGAAAAAATAACAGAAGGAATAAATAAAAAATAAATAAACATCTGCAATATTCTCAGCATTTATTCCAGGTTTTTTGATCCGTCCGGCTGATATTTGTACTGAATGGAGACATAACCTGATACGTTGGTAGCGCTGTAATAGCTTTTGATCCATATCTTTGCATATTTTCCGGTACCTGTTTTAACTATATATATATAGTCACTGGGTACTATCTGAGTTCCCTGGGTTGCAAACTCCAGGGTGAACCATGTATATAATACAGGATTAACAATATAAGTGGCATAACCCTGTTGCACTGCAATACTGATTGATGCATCCAAAGCAAAGGTTGTTGTATCAGGGATGACTCTTAGAGCATCAAAACCGGTTTGGCCTTTCTGATAAGAATTTGCAGCACTTCCGGAACCACTACCCGATAATCCTCCATTGGTTTTGATCCTGTAACGCTGAAAAGCCAGATCCCACGCCGTTGAGTTAACGGGATCTACGATGGTTACTGTGTCATTATTGGCAAAACTAAAGTATTTCCACGTCGTTGAACCGGTGGAATTTATTTCAAATGTCTGGGCCTGGATTGGCGGTTTTGGATCTTCTTTTTTACAACTAAAAAATGAAGCAATAATGATTACTAACAAAAAGATGTTTTTCTTCATAATTCTTATAATTTTATTCAGCAAAAATAAAATCGTAAGATTATTGAAAATGGTATAATTCAGGGTTTTTGTGGTACTAATTTTTTATGAATATCGCGGAACCTTTTAGGAGTGAGGCCTGTTTTATTTTTAAAAACTTTGTTGAAGTATGAATTATCATCAAAATTAAGTTTATAGGCAATCTCTGAAACTGATAGTTCGGAGGATAAAAGCAATTTTCTGGCTTCCTGCATCAGCCTGTTTTGTAATATTTTTTTCAATCCGCAATTAAAATGTTTATTGCATATATCGTTTAACTGGCTTTCGGAAATATTGAATGCCGAAGTATAAAACCCTAATTGTTGTTCCTTAATAAAGTATGAATCTACCATATGCGATAACGAGTGGAGGAGAATGCTGTCGTTGGTTTTTGATTTTCCGGATCTTGCTTCGTACATCGCAGAAAGCTTTAACAGCATGATATTTAAATGGGAACGAATTATAACCGCAGAATTATTTGAGGGAGTATATGATTTGTATTCCTGTTGTATCGAATTAATTGTGGAAGTTACGGAACTAAACTCCGTGTCCGATAAAGTAATACAGGAATTGCCATTATTGCGGTCAAGCTGTGAAGTGTATGAAAATGTATTTAACAAGCGGATAAAACTGAATTCTTCAACGTAAAAATCCTGACAAAAGAAAAAGATAATTCCTTCAACATCTTCAAGGCCCTCAAATGAGTGCATCTGGTCAGGAGCAATAATGCATATGGTTTGTGGTTGAACAGTATAGGAATCGTTACTTATTTTAATACTCCCATTCCCTTTTGTATATAAAATAATAGAGTAAAAATCGTGTGCATGTTCCTTCTTGATGAAGCAGTAGAGATTTAAAAACTTTGCAAAACTATTAAAGTAAATACCATGCACTTTAATATCCCTCAGGAAACTAAAGTGGTATAAGGATTTCTCAATATATTGGTGCTGATGCAAGCTTTATTTTATCTAGTCGTCAAAGCTAAATAAAATAAAATATAACTATCGACATATATAATATATATCATACGTTACTTGAAAATCAATTATTTGCACGGCAACCGAAGTTAGGCTGCAGCAAGTGGAAAAGAAATTGCTAAAATGATTATTTACTATCCACCATCATGGGAAGGTTTTTCCCGTTTGTCATGAAGATCAGTTTGGCATTTGGCGAATTAGTAATGGCTTTAATCATTTCATACTGCAACAGCTTATCACTAAGTCCAGTGCTTAATATTTTCTGATAATCGGCAATACCCTGTGCCTCAACTCTTTTTCTTTGAGCCTCCTGTGTTTCCTTCTGCAGAACAAAGGTCATCTTCTGGGCATCCTGTTCAGCATTTATTTTTGATTCGATAGATGCCTTTACAGAGGCTGGCAGCGTTATATTCCTCACTAAAAGTTGTTCCAGCAATAAGCCCCGGTTTTTGAAGTTTGATTCAATTGTTGCGAAGATCTTGGACTGGAATTCATCTCTTTTAGTGGAGTAAAGTGCAACAGCATCATAATAAACAGCATTATCCCTGATTTTTGTTCTGCAAATCGGACGAACAAGAACATTGCGGTAGTCTATTCCAACTTCTCTGAGAATCCGGGGTGCTTCCGTAGGGATAACCTTGTACAAAACAGTAAGATCTATCACCACCTCCAGTCCATCTGCCGTTAACACACGAATGGCATCATCACCTTGCTTTGCCCCCTCATCCTGTACTCCTGACATAGTATAATTTTCTGTTCTGACATCGAACATAACAACTTGTACCAGTGGATTAATAATGTTTAATCCGCTTTCAAGAATGTTACTGTTCACTTTTCCAAACAGCTTTTGTACTCCTACCTGTCCCGGTTCCACCTGAACAACACATGCAATAGACATTCCTATCAGAATAACAATTACTCCTGCTGTTTTAATCATCGATCTGTATCTGCGCAGCATCGGTTCATCAGATTTGGCAGCTACAAATCCTATAATGATAATTATAATTCCTACTACTATTACTGTCATAATTTTAATGTTTTTTATGGTTAATCAATCTGGTTAAAGTAAGTCATAAAGGTAATCAGAAAAACGATATTAAAGAGGCTTTTTGCTTTTGATGAACAAATAGGAAATGTATCGTGGTTCCAATGGCCAGTGAAAGAAGAAATACAATTATGTAATAAAATATATTGAATTTCAAAGGTGTCGTTAAAATACTTTGAAAATTAAAATTGTTTATAAGAGAATGGAAAGATCTGACAATGCAGCAGGTGATTGGCGCTTTATTTTCAAGTAAAAAGGTTCTGCCCCTTGAAAATAAATATATTTTGATATGCTTGTAACTCATTGATAAATACTTTATTAAAATTATTATGAGTTCAAATAATTTTGGCAGATTCGTTTTCAATGCTTTTTATAAATATTCTTTGTTTGATTTAGTCTAAACCTTTTTTATTCTTTCTTGTTTATAGTATAACCTTTGTTAAATAACGTTAATTTTTCAACTCTTTCCATTCAATTTGGAATAAAACAATCATCAAATATGTCTTTAAGAGAAGATTTAATAAGTTAACTGGTTCACATGCCTACTAATAATAATATTCAAGGAGTTAAAGCAATGACTCCCTGAAGAAAAATAAAAGACCAAAAAAAAAGAAATGAAAATAAGATTATTAGCGTTTATAATATCTTGTTTTTTTTGTATAACAAGCGGAGCTTATTTAAGTGCCCAGAGTAAAGTCTGGACAGTTGATGATTGCATACAGTACGCCCTGGAGAAGAATATACAAGTGCAGAAAGCCCAGGTCAGCAATGATATTTATAAAGTAAATCTGATTTATGCAAAATCGGCATGGTATCCTTCATTGAGTGGCTCAGCAAGGCAAAACTTTGATTGGAGCAATCAGTCTAACACCACAACAGGATCAACAGTCTTCAAAGGAACCAATTCTACAGATCTTTCTGTGAATTCCGGTATGACGGTCTATAATGGCAATAAGATTCGTAATTCTGTAAAGAAATCTGAAACTGATTATGAAGCTGACAAATATAATACCGAATTAATTAAAGAGACAGTAAGCTTAAATGTTCTAAATGCATACCTGCAGGTACTTTATGCGGAGGAACAGGTTAAGAACAGTAATGACCAGATTTCTTCATTGGTGGAACAACTGAATCTGGCTGGTGAGAGACTAAAGTTAGGTGCAATAGCAAATTCAGACTATCTTCAGGTAAAATCACAACTCGCCACAGAAAAGCAGACACTTGCTATAGCTCAAAGCCAACTTGCCATTAACAGGATAACCCTGATGCAGTTGATGGAGCTTCCTTTAACCAATGACTTTTTATTAGAACATCCAAATCTTGACAGTCTCATCAACCAGAAACGAACTCCTGATCCAAAAGAAGTATACCAAATTTCTCTGGGTCTAAAACCCGAGGTTAAAAATGCAGAGCTCCTCAAAAAAAGTTCACAAATTGGTGTTGAACTTGCCAAAGCTAATTATTTTCCTAATCTTTCTTTAAACGCAGGTCTGGGTACCTCATATTTGAGTTATCAAACAGGATCCGCTTTCGGAAATCAGGTTAAAAACAATATTAGTCCGTCGATAGGACTTACAGCTTCAATTCCAATTTATCTGAACAGACAGGTAAGAACAAATGTGGAAATCGCAAAGTTGAACACAAATAATGCAGAGTTGAATGAATTCAACACTAAAGACCTGCTAAGAAGATCTATTGAACAGGCATGTCAGGATGTTATCTCATCTCAGATTGAGTATGAGGCAAGCGTTGAAGCTTATCAGGCTGTAAAGGAATCATATGATGTAGCTTCTGAAAAGTATAATCAGGGTATTATGAATTCGGTCGATTATCTGATACAGAAAACAACTTTTATTGCTACCGAAAGCACGTTCCTTCAGTCAAAATACAAATTGATATTCAGTTATAAAGTGCTTGATTTTTATTCAGGGCTACCCCTGTCATTCGGAAAAAACAATAAGTAAAAATTATTAATAAAACGGAACAGTAATGAAAAGTAGAAAAAATACCGGAATAGCAGTTTATGTCATAATTACTTCATTGGTGTTTTTCTTGGTCGGTTCATGCCATAAAGGAGACAAGTCATACACATTTGAAACTGCAATTGTTAAAAAAGGTTCGATTATAAATACAATTACCGCTACCGGGACAATTCAGGCTGATACTACAGTATTGATCGGTACCCAGGTTTCAGGGGTTATAAAGAAAATATACGTTGATTTCAACTCAAATGTCAAAAAGGGACAATTGCTGGCTGAACTGGACAAAACACCTTTACAAACCCAGGTGCAACAGGCACAAGCTTCACTCGATGATTCAAAAAGTGAAGTGGAATTTCAGACTGCAACTTATGAAAGGTACAAGGCTTTACTGGATAAAAAACTCGTAGCTCAGGCTGATTACGATCAGGTAAAATATAGTTACGATAAAGCACGGGCAAACCTTAAAACAGCTCAGGCCGGATATGACAAATCTATTGTTAACCTTAACTATGCTTCTATCTATTCACCAATAGTAGGAGTTGTCCTGAACCGGGCAGTAGATCAGGGTCAGACTGTTGCAGCCAGCTTTAGTACACCGAACCTCTTTACTATCGGCAATGACCTGACTCAGATGCAGGTACAAGCCAATGTTGATGAGGCAGATATCGGTCAGGTAAGAACTGATGAGCCTGTTGATTTTACTGTTGATGCCTATCCTAATGAGATCTTTAAAGGATCTGTAAGACAGATTAGATTACAACCTATTGTTACCTCAAATGTTGTTACATATACAGTTATTGTGAATGCTCCCAATCCTGAAAAAAAACTGATGCCCGGGATGACTGCAAACATAACTGTTCTTGTTCAAAAAGTAGACAGTGTCATGATAATTCCGGGAAAAGCCCTGAGATTTACTCCGGATGCTGCCTTTTTATCTGAGTACATGAAGAACAATCCAATGGGACAGAGACAGGGAACGGGTGGAGCTGGCAGACCAGCGGGAACAGGTGGAACAGCTGGACCAGCCGGAACAGGAGGAACAGCTGGAACTGGTTTAACAGGTGGAACACCTGGAACAGCAGCAAACCAGCCTAACCCCGGAGGATTCCAGGCAGGTGGTCAGACAGGTAAAAAACCGGTCATTATCTGGGTAAAAGATGGAGAAAATGTTCGTCGTGTCCGTGTTGTTACAGGAGCTATTGACGGTACTAATGCTGAAATAAAATCTGGTCTCAAAGAAGGGGATGAAGTTATTCTTTCAATGACCCTGGCCAGCAAATCAACAACTACTACTGCAGCAGCCACACCAACGACAACAAACCCATTCATGCCCCAACGGCCACCTCAGGGCACGAGAGGAAGATAAAACTGATACCACAATTATGAAGAAGCTGATTGAGATAATAAAACTGAAAAAAGATTATTATGTGGGAGAAGTTACTGTACATGCCCTCAGGGGAGTTGATATGGTAGTAAATGAAGGTGAGTTTGTTGCAATTATGGGAGCCAGCGGATCAGGAAAATCAACCATGCTCAATATAATAGGATGTCTTGATAAACCTACCGATGGAGAATATATTCTTGATGGAATCAGCATTTCATCACTTAGCAAAAACGAACTTGCGGCCCTGAGAAACCGGAAACTTGGTTTTGTATTTCAGACTTACAATCTTCTCCCACGGACAAATGCGTTGGATAATGTTGAATTACCCCTGCTGTACAATAAAACGGTGAAAACCAAGGATAGAATAGAGAGAGCCAAGGCGGCGCTTGAATCAGTCGGGCTTGCGGACAGGATGCATCATAAGCCTAACCAACTTTCGGGAGGGCAGCAACAGAGGGTGGCTATTGCCAGGTCGCTTGTTAACGATCCGGTGGTAATTCTTGCCGATGAGGCTACAGGAAATCTCGATACCCGGACATCGTTTGAAATTATGGCTCTTTTTCAGGATCTTAATAACAAAGGAAAAACAATTGTCTTTGTAACTCATGAATCGGATATAGCCAGATGTGCAACCCGGAATATTATTTTTAAAGATGGTATCATTCTGAGAGAAAGTGTTGTAAAGGACAGAATTAATGCACTCGAGGTGCTTGCCAGTATTCCAATTGAAGCAGATTAGTTAACACAGGAACAATGAGTATCAGAAACCTTTTAAAAATTGCAATGAATGCATTGTTAAGAAATAAGCTCAGGGCTTTTCTGACAATGCTTGGTATTATTATAGGGGTTGCATCTGTCATTGCTATGCTTGGAATTGGTCAGGGATCTAAACTCAGCATACAGCAACAGATAGCCGGAATGGGATTAAATCTTGTCACTGTAGTACCCGGGTCACAGCAGAGAGGCGGTGTTCAGTTCGGAGCCTCAACAATGCAAAGTCTGAAAGAAACCGATGTTAATGCAATTCTTTCAGATTGTCCTGCTGTACTTGCAGCTACACCTGAAGTGCGGGGTAACGGACAAGCTGTATTTGGTGCTTTAAACTGGCCTACATCTCTTTATGGAGAAAATGAGAGTTATCTCCAAATAAGAGAAAGGTCAGTTGAAAGTGGCCGTATGTTTACTTTCGCAGAATTAAGCGGAGCTTCGAAAGTTTGTCTCCTTGGAAAAACTGTGGCACAAAATTTATTTGGTGCTGGTGCAGATCCTGTCGGTCAGGTTATAAGATTTAAAAAAATACCGTTCATAGTAATCGGGGTGCTGGGTGCAAAAGGATTGAATACCTTTGGACAGGACCAGGATGATTTAATACTCGCACCATATACAACAGTTCAGAAAAGAGTACTTGCAATTACCTGGATCCAAAGTATCTATACTTCAGCTGTTGATTCAAAATCAACCGCTGCTGCTGCAGCACAGATCGAAGAAACTGTGCGCAGACAGCATAAAATTAAAGCATCTGATCAGAATGACTTTACAATCAGGAACCAGACGGAATTATTATCCACTTTCAGTTCTGTAAGTAATATTCTTACCATTTTACTCGGTGCGATAGCCGGAATTTCTCTCCTGGTAGGTGGTATTGGTATCATGAATATAATGTATGTTTCTGTTACCGAGCGAACCAGGGAAATAGGCTTGCGTATGGCAATCGGAGGTAAAGGATTCGATATTTTATTGCAGTTCCTTACTGAATCTATATTACTAAGTATAACGGGGGGTATTATCGGTATTCTGTTGGGTGTTGTAGCATCTAAAATAATAGGATCCGCTATGTCATGGCCGGTAGTTGTATTGCCAAGTTCGGAAGTTTTATCATTTGCAGTGTGTACGGTTATCGGAGTATTCTTTGGCTGGTATCCTGCAAGAAAAGCAGCCAGCCTCGATCCTATTGACGCCCTGAGATACGAATAATTGGTCTTTTGACTTTTTTCTTTTGTCTTTTATTCCGTCAGTTTCTTTATTTTATTAATATTGACTTCGACCTCAGGGTTAAATACCTCACTGTTCATATAATTCAAGACAGAGATCAACAGTTGTTTTGATACCAGTCTATCTTCAGGAATGTTCTTTAAATCAATACTGCAAACCATCAGTTTTCCGCCATTGGTTTTTGTTTCAAAAGCCAGAGCCAGTCGTCGATTCTCAAACCATGTGTCGATTGGCTGAATTAATGGTTTAAGGTTTGCAGGAAAACCATCGAGGATCATTGCCTGTGAGTGAGAAACCGGATCCCACCATTGCCAGTTGGTGTGATATTCTGTAGGAAAGTCATTGAAAACCGGATGTTTGGGATCACAAAGAATTCCAAGTGTATGTGGTGGTTGATTATTGGTCCAGGCTGTGTTCCAGAAAACAGTTGAAAATCCGATCGCAACCTGTGCTCCTTTCTCTTTTCCGATTTTTCCATAATTGAGTAACAATACAGAACCTCCGTTTTTCAGCGTTGCTTCGGCATTTTTATCAAGCTTATCTGTTACTAAAACCTTTCCATTCTTCACTTCCTGGTTTGCAGGGTATACCCAAAAATCCCAACGATTCTTATAAGGTGTGTCTGTCAAAAGTATTTCAAGGGTCAGTCTCTGTGCTTTTTTCAAATCCGAAAGATCCATTTGATATAACCCGATTTCTGAACAATTTCCAATTTTTATTATATCCTTTGTGAAGATCTCCTTACGGATGGTATCACCTTTTTCATTAGTGACCTGGCATATAATTTCAGCTTTTTCTATTGGTTTTTCACCAAAATGTGCTATTTCAATATTTGATTTAAAAGCCTCATTATTACTGTACACCATTTTTTGCATCCTTGCAAGTGGCACTGTCACGTTACAAAACATCCTGAATTCATCAGGCGTTATATAACCTTTAGATTCGAAGAAAGGATTAAGTATTCCTGCCAGGGCCGTCCCCTGTCCGGGGAAATCATGTAACTGCAACAAATGGAATCCTGCGAATCCGGGAGTACGCAGAGCAGCCTCGATATCGGCTTTATAACATAGTACCTGCAGTTTTCCTGATGCCATCAGAAAATCTTCTGCCTGATCTCCCATGTTATTTTCTATAAGCGATTCTCTGAAAATCTCAAAATTTGTTGGTTTGAGTACGCCCGTGTACTTTGCTATTTCTTTAAAATCGGGATAAACGCACCATTGTTCGATTTCATTACTGATAGTAGGAATCTGGTATTTCGAAATAATGTCATGGTAGTCAAACATTGTCTGTGGCGGTTCCCTGTTTATGATGCTTTTCAAACCCTTGCCCCAGCGTTGGATTCGTGGTTCAGAGGCAAGGTTATAATCGTTTTCAGGGATAATCGGCCAACAGGCTCCTGAAGTATATACCCTGCGATTATCTTTTGCTTTCCAGTATGTCAGGAGCTTTCGCAGATATGCATTCTGATTTATACCGGCAGGCTCATTTCCATGTGCAAGCATGCAGAATGACGGATGGTTCCCATAAGCAGTAAGTATCTTATCACCTTCATTATAAATATATTCATCAATAATTCCACCATCACCAATTGAAGTTCCCGAATTGGCCCAGGATGAACATTCTATCTGAAAATATATCCCAAGTTTATCAGCTGCAATGAAAGCAGCCTCCGGGGGACACCATGAATGAAACCTTACTGTGTTCAATCCATAATCTTTAAATGTCTGAAGTATCTTCTCCCACGCTTTAATGTCCGTCGGGGGATAACCTGTAAGAGGAAATATACAGCATTCAAGAGTTCCTCTTAAGAATATTTGCTGTCCGTTAACTTCGAATCGTGTTCCTCTAGTCTTAAACTCGCGCATTCCAAAGTCCTCCGACTTATAGTCAAGTACTTCACCTTTTGACCCTTTCAGATCCACAGACAATCTATATAATGAAGGGATGAATTCACTCCATAATTGTATTTTATCTCCCAAAGGATAGTCAATTACAAGCTGAAGTTTATTTGAATCGGTGCTTGCTGACACAATTATGCTTTTCAGTTTTTGAGAAGTTTTCGAATTAAAGCTTTCAGCCTGAAGGGCAATTTCTCCCTTAAAAGGAGTTCCCGATTTGTTAGCTAATGCCACAATTATTTTTGCCTTTTTCCCCTGAACATCAGGATACACCCTTATATCACTTATAAATACTTTTGATAGAGCTCTCAGACTTATATCTCCTACGATGCCATTCCAGTTCGACTGGGTATGGTCGCTTATGCTGTGCAAATTTATGCCAACAGGACCTGCAACTCGGTTATCAATGCGAATACTGATACGGTTCTTCCCCCGAACCAGAAAATCAGTAATATTGTACTGATGAGGGACAGCCAGGCTATTCTCACTCCCTGCCTTTTTATCATTTACATATACTGTTGATTCCCAATGTGGCCTCTCAAGGAACAGTATAATATTCTTTCCTTTCCAGCCGGATGGAACATCAACTTCTTTCTGATACCAGGCAACTCCTTTATAATATTTGACCGGTTTCAGCCAGAATGGAATTTTAATATTGCCTGGCTGACGATACTTTTCATACTTTTTTTCGGTGAAATAAGACTTATCAACTATTTCTCCGATCCAGTTTGTTTTGGGAGTAACCTCATCACCTTTCCCGTTTTCTGCCATAGATCCGGGTAGTTTGACAGTTTCAACAGCCAGATCATTATACCACTTATTTTCAATTCCCTGGTCAAGTGAATCTATTCTGAATTTCCATTCACCAGCAAGGGAAAAGCTTTTTCTGACATTTACGCTCTGTTTTGTGCATCCTGCAACTACGAGTAAGAGTATCAGTAGTTTTTTCATGTCAAATAATTTTAATTGTTGATGCACGACGCACTACTCATACGAGCCACATTGGAATGAAAAAAAGTCCGGCAGGGATTCTCTTTACCCCAATTGAACCAAAATCCACCACTACTTTTTTATCTGGTTGTTGATGGTTTATTGCCCCGATGAGATTTTGTCCTGAAGAAGTCAGCATATTGAAAAATTATATTGCCATTCATTCGATGCATAAAGTTAATCGATTCTGAATATCATAACATTAATGCAAATCATTCTTTAATCTTATTTCTTCTTTAGCTTATCTTTGCAATATGAACACTGATTATCAAATACCTGAACCCATTTTATTTAATCCCATCAAACACCATCTTGGATTTATAAAAGAATTCATTAATCTTAATATCGACAAATCCGGTTCCGATATTCAAGTGCTTACAAGAGACCTTAAGCATCTTGGTACATCAGTGATGGATATCTACACAGGTTCATTGTCAATCAGAAATATTTGTTTCGAAGCGGAAGAATTTCTTAAGCAAAAGGATATCTTACGAATAGATACTTACTCTCTCTGGGCAGGGATCAATACGGATTGCTTCAGGATAATCCCACTATCAGACGGTTCTCAATGGACTTTTAAATTTCACAATAATCCTCAGAGGTTTGTACATATTTTTCCTGCACGCAACAGTCAGCATACCTTCAGGGTAAAATCCAACACATTGAAATCGGCGTTGATATACATTATAATTATAGGTAAAGATCTCGTTACCGGGTATGATCTTAATAATGTAAGGCCACTTTTAGGGCTATCACCTGTAAAAGATGCCTTAGATACAGAAGCGATCCTGGAAATGATTGAAATCCTGAGGAGTTGAATATTATAACTCCCTCCCTTTTATATCCAATGAAATCCATTAACCACGGGGTAACACAGAGTTACCGGAGTTGTCACGGAGTAAACTTCTCAATTAAGAACTCATTTCAGGATCTTATAAAATCATCACTTTATTCCATCTTTCAATGACTGTACATTAAAATTAATTAAGAATCCGATCCTGCAATTTGATAGCTTCAGATAAGTCAATAACTGAGCAAAATGAACCGGGCACTAATGCACTATGTACTTTGTAAGCACAATGTAAAATTGAACTCATAGGTTCCTGATGTAACAATGCCATAATAATCCAAATTTAGCGAGACCTTATTAAGATAGTTTTTTTATTTCATTCCTCCGAATTTATTCTTTTTATAAAGCAGCGTTACTCCGTGGAAACTCTGGTAACTCCGTGGTTTAGCTTCATCACAAATAAGAGGGATAGTCACGCATGAATAGGAGTATGATGAATACTTTTTTTTTCAAGGTATTTAAGTAGTATTATAATGCTTAAATTTACTTACGACAATGAGTAGTTAAAAATCAGATGAACCAAACGAAAATTAAATTCACCATACTAAAAACAGAGATATAAATAAAATGAACCGAAGGACATTGTTGAAATATGCCGGTACTGGCATGGTTGCAGGAGTTCTTTCAGGCTCTATTGGAAAGATTATGGCAACATCACTCACTGGTGATTCATTAACAGGTAGGAGCTTCACAGGAAAAATTCCTTTTTCGTTGATTATTGATGACGGATCACCAGTGGATCCTCTCTTCTATGAACTGCCGGGCTATGAGACACCATTCCTGGTTCCCGCAAAATTCATCAAACGCGTGGCGGATACTTTTGACCGGTTTGACCTTCACGGTAAGTTCACTATCATCCCTATGCCGAGTTGCCTTGGACGAATTGACCAGTCGCTCAAAAGGGTACCGCAGGATCACCTGCTTGAATTTCTTAAGCTGATCCGTGAACGGATCGCTCCGCGATTTGATATAACTCCCGAATTTCTGACCCATTTAAGTTCATACGATCTCAAGACTGGAAATTATCGGCGCCATATGTATGAAGATACATGGATAACACAGGCATCAAAGGAAGAGATTGTGGAGTATTTTTCGCTGGCTTTTCAGATTCTCATGAATGTTGGTATGGAGGCTACCGGAATTACTTCACCATGGGTCTCAGGCATAGATGTTGAAGATAAATATGCTCAGGCACTTGCTGATGCCCAGTGGAATGTTTTTAAACGCAAACTGACATGGTACTTCCTATATGCTGCATCTGATACTGAGAAACCTTATCAATGCAATGTCAAGTACAAAAATCCTGAACGGGATCAGGTTGTAGTTAGTGTACCTGCAAATGCCGGAGACATTTTCTGGTCTATGGACCTGCCAACACCCAAAGAACGTTTAAAAATGATCAAGGATGGCATCGACAGGCTTATATCACCTGACGGAAAAACCGGAAGGATACGCCAGTTAATAGATTCAGGTTATCCTGTAGTTGTAGTAACACATTGGCAATCGCTCTACACTCAGGGAACGGAGCTGGGACTGGAAGGGTTGTCAGTTCTTGCAGAACGGATACAAAAGATATTCGGATCAGGCTTCGAGTGGGTAAAATGTTCCGAAATGGCAAGGCGATATGTTGAGTCACTGACATAAAAAGAAGAAATCCAATAACCGCAAAGGGGCCCAAGCGTTAAGAAATAGCCAGGTGGACTTTTATAGTGAAGGAGGACTTTGCGTGCTTTGCGGTTAAAAAAAACTTTTCAGACTTCCCAAATTATGATTATGCTGGATTCTTATTAGTTTTGTACAACGCCATTTAAGGCAGGTTGAATATTATTTGGCATATTGCCGTAATGAAAATCAACGGATACATTATTCTTATCAAAATTGCAGGTAATCGTTTCGGTATGCGGACTTTCGATATAACGTAGAACCAGTTCAAGGGTATTTTCATCCTTCCATCCGAAACTCTCGGCTACTTTGGCAGGTGGAAGACCAACAAAATGTGCTTTAGCAAGCAATAATAAATTTGGTCCGTGAAGGCTCGTTTCACCGGTTATCCATCGTCCTGATCCTAAAGAAAAATTATAACGGGCAGAATCAATCATCATAGAAACTTTGCAGATACTGTCCGAAAATTGGAATTTCATATTTTCCAGGTGTTTCTTATTTTGTCCGAAGACAAATATTTTACCTGAAATCTGTGAAGCGACAACCTTACCACTCCCGGCCTCCGGTAATGTAAGCGCCAGGGATGAAAGTTTTTGTTTCAGTGTTGTGGCCAGAGCAGCGTTTTCAGCCAAATTACCCGTTTTTATAGCCGGCAGCAAATATTCCCATACCAGGTTTATTTCATCCTGCATATCAGGAGTTTCACAAGTAATAGCGATTACAGCATCCTGATCAGGCATAACAATAATATACTGTCCGTATGCTCCGTCCGCCCTGAAACAATTGTGACGACAACGCCACATCTGGTAACAATAACCCTGCATCCAGTCGCTGGAATCTTTTTTGGATTGAGGCGCATCGGGCGCCTGGTAAATCTTTGTTGTGGTAGCTTCTTCAACCCATGCAGCAGGCAGCACCTGCTTCCCGTTCCATCTGCCTTTTTGTAAAAAAAGCTGTCCGAATTTAGCCATATCTTCAGTTTTCAGCCTCAAACCCCAGCCTCCTGTATTAATTCCACGGGGATCGACTTCCCAATCCATTCCCTCAATTGCCAAAGGTTCGAACAACCGTGGCTTAAGGAAATCAATTATCTTTTCTCCGGTTACTTTTTGTACGATTGCAGATAACATATAAGTGGCCAGTGTATTATACAGAAATTTCGTACCAGGTTCATGGACAACAGGTATGGCCAGGAATGACTTTACCCAGTTACTGTCATTTACTACAGTTTTTAACGTTGGATCAGGATCCTGTCCTGCTGACATGCTTAGCAAATCTTTAACCTTCATATTGGATAAAAACGGACTTACAGTATCCGGCAATGCTTCCGGAAAAAAAGAAACGACTTTATCATTGACTGACAACCGTTTTTCACTCACGGCAAACCCAACGGCAGTGGCCGTAAAGCTTTTGCTGGTGGAATATAGTGTATGTTTTAGTTCGGGCTTGTATGGATTCCACCATCCTTCTGCTATTACCTTTCCATGGCGCAGAAACATAATACTATGGAATTCATGCCTGCTCTTCGCGGCAGCATCGAGGAAATCAATAATTCCCTGTGATGAAACGCCTTCCTTCTCCGGAACGCTCCGCGGAAGTGATGTTGTTGCCTGTTCTTTTTTACACCCGCTAAGTAAAAAGACAAACAGCAAAAATGCATAGCCGAATTTTCTCCCGGTCATTTTCATAGGAAACTGAGTTTAGATATTTTACATAAATGAATTTTCAACCAATAAATGTACAATAATTTTCCAGTTTACAGTCACGCATACTTTTAGAATAGACAAAGTTGTCAGAATGTAACGATAGTATGAAAATTGAAGCAATCTCAAGTACTATTTTTTTGGTTTGTTGGATTAAAATAAATATGAGGAAGAGCGCAAAGCTCTAAGGAACGTACTCTACAATCTCAAGAGCTGTCAGATTACGTTTCTGACAACATCAATAACCGCGACAGGATTGCTACTGGGTTTGGCAACATCGTTTGTCCAAAAGGACTTAAAAGGCATCGCTTATCTTTTTCCATTGATCGTGTTAATTCCCTCATGGTGGATATTTTTCGACAAGGCTACTACTATCACTCGTGTAGTTGGCTATTATCGGATACTGGAAAGTTTAATTTTAAATCAGTGCGTGGCGGAAAATTATATTGGCTGGGAGAACAGCCTGCGGCTTTCCAGAAAAAGGAAAAAAGAAGGAAACCTGAACCCTCCCCCCGATATAAAAAAGGTTGGATTTCCCAATTGGATAAAAGAGATGATATTCTTCAAAACAGGCCACAGATACTGGATAATTGCTTACTATACTTTCTTTGCTTTATCGGCTTTGTGTACAGGAATAGGTTTATTCTACATTACCAATTTCTGGATAGAATTATTCCTGATTATCAATTTCATAATTTCCGCGATCTGGAATGCCCGAATGGTTTGGTTTCTTATCCATAAAAAGTATTCCTATAACTGGAACGAGGATTATTGGATACAGATTCTGAAAATCAAACGAATAACTGCATCAAGGATCATAGTTTGCCACAACTACTCTTCCTGAAATCAGGATCCTTCTGAATCTGATACCAAAATAACAGCAATAATTAAAGACGCTGGAAACCTTCTTGATATTCAATTACTAGACCATTTGATAATTTACGATTCAGATTATTACTCCTTTGCTGATAATGGCTTATAATAAACAACTATTAAAGAAAAACGCCAATAGTAATTAAAACGGGTTATACCTGGGGAGAAAAATCTCCCCCTCACCCTAACCTAGGTCACCCAGATTTACCCTCATCTATTGGTATCAGCGATAGTTTTGTTTATGCTACTTTTATCTTTAGATTTTTTTTTCGAATAATCTCATCGGCTTATATAAATTTCAAGCCAACTTGATGTTTACAGCCTCTTAGGAAATTTAAATAGTTGTTTGATAAATGTAATTAAGGTGTTTAATAAATCCATTGAAGGTCAATTATGTGTACCTTTAGAGTACATATAAGTAGCTAGCGGTTATTTAAATAAGCAGAAAGACCTAAAATAATTCTAAGCAGATTTATGATTAATATTGAACTTGAAATATTTACGCCTAAAATAAAACAGAATATTTATGAAAAATATTTTTGCTACACATTATTACGATACTTCAAAAATAATGCATTCTAATCAATTAGAAGGTCTGGAACTTGCAGATTTTACTCGTCGATTTTTTGCCTTATTAATTGATTTATTTGTACTTATTATAATCTTATATGTAATTGGAACAATACTTGACTATTTTGGATTAATCAATTTTGGTTTAAAAATTGGAATTAGTTCCAACAAAACCATTAATAATATACCCAATATAAATAACGATACGCATATAAATGTACCTGAATATTTAAAAATAATATTTAAATTATTAATTCCTGTTTTATATTTTGGATTAATTACATGTTGTACAAATGGTTATACATTTGGTAAACGTATTTTTAGGATTAGAATTGTTTCAACTAATCATAAGCATTTGACTCTTTGGCATTCAATAGAAAGATCATTAGGTTATTATGCTTCATCATTAGAATTTGGTTTTGGATTTTTGCAATATTTTATTGATTATAATAGACGTACAGTTCATGGCAGGATAGCAGAAACAATTGTTATTAAAGTTAAAAAAAATGGGAAAACGAACGAAATTGCCTGTCCTACCAACCGCATAACTGATAAAACAGAATAAACAACCGCATCATGTATAAGCAATAGCGGCATAAGAGGAACTTTAGGCGGTACGTCTCGCATGAAACTTCACATTTCTGCTTGGTCACGATCTCCGCTACCTGTTCATACATGCAAACGTTAGCAGCGATTAATTGAACGTGAAATTGATATTTGAATTATCTTTCCTATTACTATTAACTAATAAATGAATTCTAAAAGATATAGACTTGAATGTGTCGGTTCAGCAGTCCATTTAAAATGAATAAAAGCATTCCTTTCATCAGCCAGATTTTTTATTATTTTAAGATATTTCTTATTGAAGTGAGGTAAGTCTGCCAACTCTAAGAACCAAGTTAATTTTCCATACATATTTACATTTTTAATAATTTCAATTCTTGTATTATCACTTAGTTTCTGATTTTCACAATACACATCTACAATTTGGTTTGTGCTATGTTCAAAGAATGTCGCATAGAATATTCTTGAATAATCATATTTAGAGTTTTTATAAAAGAACTCCGCTTGAGATACTAATGTGCCAGTATGATCGTGGACAATACCTGTTATTTTAAGTTTTTCAAAGATTTTATTTGTCGCTTTTAAAAGAGAATCTTCATTCTTTATGTCGTTGTCTGTCAGGGCACCTGACGCATAGAGTCCTTTTACAAGAGTCTGGAACGCAATTCTTCTGAGCTTAGGTAATCTTGATTCAAAATCTTTCAAACTCATAGGTTAATATTTAGTTATTAAAGATACACAAAAATAAAAAGCCTGTCAGAATCGACTGGATGGCGTTAATAGAGCAGGAACCCGCAGCGAGGCCCCCCGGAGAAATCCGGGGGTTTTCGATAAAATGAATTTAACTTTGACCTTAGTCTAAAAAAGATTTTTAGACGTTCTATAATAAAATGCCTATTATAAAAAGCTCATAATTATGCCTTGGGGAGAAAATCTTATCATTCTAAACTGTCCGTTTGTCAAAAGTGCGACTTTATTAAAAATTAAAATAAGTACTTCTCTATTCTTCAGATAATTAACGTTTTAGGATATAAAATGACTTAAAAATCCATTTTTTCTCTTGATTTCTGGTAAATATTGTACCGAATTTGACGAATGACCTTATTCCGGTTGTCAGTTGTTTTTAACTGTAAATACTCCTTCTATATTTATTGATTAAGAGTCCTCAAAACTCTCCCATATTCCTTCTAATTGGGCATTATCGACTTGGCAGAATTATTTATATGCTTTACTTTTAATATGTAAATTAAGAAGTAAAGTAATGAAAGCACATTTTCTGATTTCTTCAGAAGAAATTGGAAAAGTTTTACTGAGAAGAAGAAAGATCGCAAAAGCATTACGTTGGTGGTTACGTGAAAATGGGTATTCTTTCAAATGTGTCTTTTTTGTAAAATTACAATATGATTAACAACTGAAACTGCATTAATTAAGCAAATTAGCAGGTATAGAGTTCTTTATTATTGCAGTTTCATATAAGTCAACTAAAAGTATAAATAAAGGTGAATATCAGCAATTTAGAACTCATAGGTAAAAATATAATTATTGTTGAGGATGACCCGTCATCGAGCAGGTACTATGAGGCTATACTGATAAGTACGGGAGCTAATTTTAAAATCTTTCATACGGGTAAAGAATTTGTTGATTATCTAACCCCGGAGAATAAAAATATTGATCTCGTTATTATGGATTTTCTTATTCCATTGATAAACGGAATTGATTGTGTGAAAATATTTCGGAAAGAGAGAAAAAGTACTCCAGTTATAATAATCACTGCATATTATTCTGAGCAGGCAAGAACAGAGGCATTTATAGTAGGATGCAATGAATATCTGTTAAAACCAATTTATCCCGAAAAGGTCCTTTACCTTCTTAATAAATACCTTAGCCCAAATATTTCAGTTACCTTTTCTAATTGATCTTTTTCAATACTTAGCAAAAAGCTTAGCTTTAAAAACCCAGCTAAAATAAATCTGACTTTGGCCCTGGGGGTTCATGAATTTGATTAACCAATAACATGACCGGGTGGGGAAAGCACGAACCAACCCGCAGCGAGGCCTCTGGAGAAATCCGGGGGTTTTTGCTGCTAAAAGGCTTAGAAATGTTAAGTTTTTAGGCCAGCGGTACAAAGGCGGGTAACTATCTGTGAAAGGAAACGTAACTATCTGAAACAATAATAAGTGGATTTTAAATAGGTCGGAGTCGTAGGATTTCTTAAAGTAATTCAGGTTTGAAATGAAATTAAGTTAAAACCATTTTATGGTTATATACCAGAAATAGCTATCAAGTTTTGTGATGAGTAGCCAATTTAATCGGCATTCGTGGGTTTGCATAAAGCAATATTTCATGGCACAGCAAGGCCAAGCCCTACGGGTTATTTCATAAGCCTTGCTTTAGTCATTCAATAACCCCACTTCACATGCCGAAAATTGTCTGCTACTCGCGACGGCTCGCACCCGATTGAATTTGATTGAGGGTATTTGGGATGTAATTTATTAGCTAATGTTATATAGTCTTTCGGATATTGAAGTTAATTCTACTTTAGAAATAATAAATTGAGAGAGCTAATTAAACAAGCTTTTAAATCTAGTATCTTTGAAAAACAAACAATTCAGATGATTTATAGGAAAACTATATTATTAGCTATTACTGAACTCTTTGGACGCAATATAAGTGCTATAGATTTTCAGAAAATTCTTTTCCTGTTTTCTCAGGAACAAAAAGAAACAAGATTTGATTTTGTGCCGTACAAATATGGATGCTTTTCTTTCCAATCCCTCGCTGATAAAAACAGTTTAGTCAAAGAAGGATACTTGAAGAATCATAAAAACTGGAAACTTGAATCCGAATCAAACCACTTTATTTCTTACCTAAATGAATTGGATAGAAAATTGCTAAATAAAATTAATAGTAAATTTTGTAAGATGACTACAAATGAATTAATTAGATATGTTTATATTAATTATCCATTTTTTGCAATTAACAGTGAAATTGCCAAGGACTGTCTATCAAAAAAAGAACTTGAGGTTATTAAAAGATTAAAAGCAAAAGAAGATAGAAAGATATTGTTTACAATCGGTTATGAAGGCAAAACTATTGATGAATATTTGTGTTCTCTTGTTAAAAATAATATAAAAGTATTATGTGATGTAAGAAAAAATCCACAAAGTCGGAAATATGGATTTTCAAAAAAAACTCTTAGTAATGCTTGTAATTCTCTTAATATTAACTATATACATATTCCAGAATTAGGAATTGAAGGTGAAAAAAGAAAAAAGCTAAAATCCTCATCCGATTACGATAAATTGTTTTCCGAGTATGAAGTCTTAACCCTTCAAAATCAAATTGCTCCAATCAATATAATATTAAAATACCTTAGGGACTACCAGAGAGTAGCATTAACATGTTTTGAATTACATCCACTGCAATGTCATAGAACTAGAATTGCCAACTCGATTCATAAACTAGTCCCTGATGTTCCAATAAAACATCTTTAGATGGCAAAAAGAAAAATCCTTATGACAGTTAAGACTTATCCTTCAATTTCATCAACAGGTGACGAACTGGTATGTACGGCTGGATTTGATGAAGCTGGGAATTGGATTAGAATTCATCCAGTCCCATTTCGAAGATTAAACTACAAAAAACAATATAAAAAATATCAATGGATTGAAATAGACCTAGTTAGAAATACAAGCGATTTTAGGCCCGAGACCTTTAAACCACAGTATATTGATGCTGAAGATGTAATTATATTTCTTGACCATATTGGCACAAAACACAACTGGAGAGAAAGAAAGGAAATTGTTTTAAAGAATGTTTATTACGATATGAATAAGTTAATTGACAGCGTGTAAATGGTAAATAACAATGTCGGTTTTTTGGCAAATAGTAATGTAGGTATTTTAGCAATTAGCAATGCTGGGTTTTTAGCAAATAAGAATGTAGGTTTTTAAAATCCTCCCCTTTTCCCA